>Ga0076171_111_pt1 | contig 20511 bp, 20 predicted proteins | sample RifGroD2_FD_67768 | JGI IMG/M metagenome (GOLD analysis project Ga0076171, IMG submission 67768) | Parcubacteria (Moranbacteria) bacterium GW2011_GWD2_36_198
GAGTTTGTTTTGTTCGTCTACTGTCAATGAGATCACGTCCTTGAGCGCTTCATTGTGATATTGTTTAATAATGTTGCCGTCTTTGCTATATGAAACTAGACGCGAGTTTTGTGTGTCTAGTGCATAGAAGTTTTGCAAGTCCGGAGTTGTATAAATTTTATCAAAGTTAATAGGCGTGGTGGATGATTCAAGTGAAAAATCAACAGCTTTGCCTTTGAAGAATTTTAAAATTTTGTTATCTGAAATCGCATAAATATTGTCGTCGATGGTTATTTCTGAAACATTAGTAAGAGATGTTGAATCTTTGAGCCAACTTGTTTTCTCGCCAAATCCACCGTCTGCGCGTGGGAAGCGATAAATCTGATTGTTTTTTTGATCAAGCATATATAAATATGTTAGGTATGTTCCAATTGGACTTCCTGATGAAATGTTGGATAAATCGATGTTGTTGCTTGCAAACTTTTCTGAAATTGGACTGAAGGAAAGAATCTTGTTGCTATCAGTGAAGATTAAAACAAGGGACAAATCTTTCATATATGTTGCGGAAACAGCAGCTCCGGAGTCGGTAGGAATCGGAAATTCTTTTGGTTGATTGTTTTGTAAAACAATAACGCTGTTTTTGGTCACCACTGTTGGATTGTTGTTTGCGATCAAAGCGGTAACGATATTTGAGTTTGATAAAATTGTTTGAACTTGTGTGTTAAAATCAATGTTTTTGTCACTTGCCAATGCTCCTATTTGAGTCAATGGCACATCCTGAAGTTCAACGATTGTTGGAGCTTTTGGTCTGTTCAAGAAACGCACAATGAAAAGAGGCGCGATAAAAATAAGGGCTAGTGCAAAAAGAATAAACAGTTTTTGTTTTCCTGAAAAATGTGAGAATAGTTTTCCAATCTTTGAAAAATGAGGAGTTATGATGTTGGCTAGTTTGTTTGGTTTTGCGACGTGGGATCTATTTTTTGCTATTGCGCCAATTTTGCTGAGCCAGATTTTTGTGTGCGCAATTAATTTTTTTGATAGTGGCAGTATTTTTTTGATATTTTCCAAAGCCAATGCCTTGAACTTTGTTGTTTTTGATATTGTTTCAACAGTTTCAAATTGTATCTCTGGTTGAATAATAATTTCTTCTTCAAATGTTTCGGTTTCCTTTGTAGTTTTGTTTTTCAGATCAATGACAGCATTTCCTTGTTGCTCCAATCTTGCTAAGCGAAGTTTTTCTTTGAAGCTTAATTGCGAATCTGCGGTTGGTTCACTCTCTGATTCTTCTGCGTCAATATTTGTAACTTTAATTTTTGCTGCTGTTTTTTTCTTGGTTACTTCCGCTTTTGCGAGAATATTTTCTTGCGCAAGATTTTCTTGTTGACGCTGGTTTTCCTCCTCAAGATGAAGTTTGGCAAGTTGCTGCTCCTCGGCGATTTGTTGTTCATGCTGAATTTCTTGCAGAACCCTTTCTTCTTCAAGACGTTTTGCCTCTTCGGCTGCAAGAAGCTGTTGTTTTTCTTTTTCAATTCTGCGAAGCTCCTTCTTTTTTGCTAATTGTTTTTTGTATAAAGAGAAACGCTTTCGAATTTCATTTTTGGTTAAATATGATCCTTGGGAGATTTTTTCTTTGATCATATCCCAATATAAATTCATTTGGGGATTGGCGTTTTCATTGTTTTCATTTACTTCTCCCTGAACGTATATATGCCCAGTTTTTTCATCGGTATATTCTTGTTCGGCATCTGCTGGCAGTATTGTCATTTCTAATTCATTTTCTTGTTCTTGCGCCAAGGTTTCAGTGTCTTTGGCACTGGCAAAAGATTGTTGGCTGAAAGCATTGACTGCCTTGGAAGATTTTTTGCGAGGCAGCGCCTTGGTTGCTGCGATAGGAATCACTTCGCTCATTTCGACAACCACCGAAGCGATCATTTCTATTTGGTTTGAAAGTGCAGTTTTCAAAAATTGCACAAATTTGTCTCCTTCAAATCGCTGGAAATTCTTTTTGATTTCAATGATCGGCAAAATATGAAAAATATCCGCTGAAGTTATCAACATCCGGTCATTTTTTTCAAGGCGTCCGCTGGAAACATTAACAAATGTTTTCAGTGGGTGTGGTTCAAGAGAATCTGAGGCCAGATCTTCACTTATTTCGGAAAGACTTTGATTTCTGTATAAAAAGATTTTAGCATCGCCTGAAACGCTGAAATGAGCATTGTTTTTTTCCAGCACGCAAATTGCGGCGTTTATTTTGCCTAGCCATTCAACATTCCCGTGTTTGGCTAATTCAGAAAGGGCAATGTTAACTTTGTGCAGGGCGCTGTCCAAACTTTCCGTGACCGGCCTTTTTGGGTTTATATAATATTCCTTTTTTAAAACAGAAGTTAGAAAATTCACAACATAGGCAGACTCATCGGAGAATTCTTTGACTTCAAAAAAGCCAACAAGCGAGCCGAGTGGTTGCTGGTAAATGTTTTCTGGCGCGTATTCAAATAATTCCACGTATGGTTTTAATGAGGAATTGTTGACAACCAAAATTGGGGAAATTGTTTTTTCCAGTTCTTTTATCACATCTTTGTTTTTATCTGAGTTTCTTGGGGACATTGGTTTTTTGTGGCATAAAAAGCCCTCAAGTATCTTTCTATATAATATAGCAATTTTCATTCAAATGCAATTAGCTCGGGAAGGGCTGTGATTTGAGGTTTACTTTTAATTTTATTGATTGTATAATGGCAATATTGCTGCTTTTAAAAGCAGGAGAAATACTTAATTTCTATTAATCACTGCCAAACTTATGTCAGAAATCCTTGAAGTGCTATTCGGCTCAAAAGCAAAAACCAGAATCTTGAGATTTTTTTTGCTTAACTCGGAAAAAGAATACAGCGTTGCTGATATTGCGAAGAAAAATATGTTGGCAGCAGCTTCTGTGCGAAAAGAGATAGGCGAGCTTAAAAAAATAAAATTCTTGGTTGAAAAAACAAAAAAGGGATCAAAATATTATACACTCGATCAAGATTTTTGTTTTTATTCCGAACTTAAGAGTTTGTTTGCAAAATCAACTGCTTCGCCTGAATCCAAGAGTTTGTCACGATTGAAAAATATTGGGGATGTTAAACTAGCTTTGGTAAGTGGTATTTTTCTAAATTATCCAAAAAGCAAAGTGGATATGGTTTTGGTGGCAAACAACGTTAGTCGCGGAAAATTGAAAAGCGTTATGAGCAGTTTGGAAGCTGAAATAGGAAAAGAAGTGAGTTTTGTGCTGATGAACAGTGATGAATTCAAATATCGTTTGGATATGCTTGATCGTTTCTTGCTGGACTTCATCGAAGGATCTCATCTGGAATTGATCGACAAAATCCCTGGGCTTAAGAGATTTATTGCTGGTCGTAAAAAATATTAATATTAGGACTTACGCATTTTCTCAACTATTTCTTATTTGGCACGCTTTTGGATAAATACTCAATATCCAAAAGCTCAAAGAGTCGCTGTCGCCGACAATTGGCCAAAAAAGAAATGTTTCGAAATGCGTAACTTTTGAAAATATAAAACAAATATGTCATCAATTTTTGTCGCGATTATTATAATAGGAATCTTGGCCGCTCTTTTGTGGCTTGTTTTTGATTTAAAAATGAAAGTTGTGGCGAGTAGCGATAACAAGGAGGAAAGGGAAAAAATGACGGCAATTTTGGAGCGCCTTCGAAACTTGAGCGAACAAAATCATCAAATGCGCACTGAGATAGACACGAAATTGACTGAAGCACGGCGCTCTTCGAGTGAGCATATGCGAGACACGATTGAGACAGTCAAGGGGATTACGGGTCAATCAGCCAAGCTTATTAGTAATGTTACTGAAAAACTGACTAAACTTGATGAGACAAATAGGCAAGTGGTTAATTTTTCAGCGCAACTTCAAAATTTGCAGGATATTTTGAAAAACCCAAAGCAGCGCGGAGTGCTGGGGGAATATTTCCTGGAGGAAACACTGAAAAATGTGCTGGGTCCGAAATCATATCAAATGCAATATAAGCTTGGAAAGAGTGAAAAAACTGATCAGGATTTGATTGTGGATGCGGTGGTTTTTGTGAAGGATAAGATTGTGCCAATTGATTCAAAGTTTTCACTTGAAAATTATGAAAGAATTCTAAATTGCACAGACAGCGCTGAGCGTGAAAAATTTGAAAAATTGTTCAAGCAAGATTTGAAAAATCGTATTGATGAAACTGCTAAATATATTCGTCCTGAAATGGGAACAATGGACTTTGCTTTTATGTTTATTCCTTCTGAAGCAATTTATTATGATTTGCTTGTAAACAAAGTTGGAGCGGCTCAAATTAACACGCGCGATTTGATTGAATATGCTTTTCAAGAAAAGAAAGTCATCATCGTTTCCCCAACATCATTTTTGGCATATTTGCAGACAGTGCTTCAAGGTCTGCGCGCTTTTCAGATTGAGGAAAATGCCAAAGAGATTCGTGCCAACGTGGAGAAACTTGGAAAACATATTATTGCCTATGAAGACTATTTGAAAAAATTGGGAAATAATCTTGGAACCACTGTAAACAGTTTCAACACTGCATATAAAGAGCTTGGAAAAATAGATAAGGATGTTGCAAAAATAACCGAAGGCGAAAAAACAATTGAGCCACTGGCTTTGGAAAAACCACATGAACTTTTTTAAAATTGAAAATATAAAATTAAAGCTAAAATACTTTTTTTCACAAGAGTTTTTTCGTAGCGCACTAATTCAATGGGTTATGATCTGTGCGTTTTTTGTTAATCTTGCAAATTGGGGTGCGATTGCATATTTCATCAGACCAGTTGATTTTCCTATCATTCTTCACTATAATGTATATTTCGGGGTGGATGTGATTGGGGCATGGTGGCAAATGTACTTTTTACCCCTGATCGGGTTGGTTATTTTGTGTGTAAATGCGGTATTGGGGTATTTGTTTTATCAGCAAAAAGAGCGAATAGTAGCCCATTTGTTGATGTTGGCAACCTTTATAGTCCAAATCTGCATCACTATTGCAGTATCAAGCCTGCTGTTGATAAACTATTAAAACTAACCCACAACTCATGACTGACAACTCACAACCAAAAACTAACAACCGACAACTAATAACTAACAACATCTTCAATGCATTTCTGTTGTACGTTGTAAGTCGTGATTTGTAAGTTAATCTCGTGTTGTGAGTTATGAGTTATAAGTTGTAAGTTAATTCAATGTTTTATTTTCCAAGCCCAAAAACAACTGATTTGAAAGAACGAAGAGTTCAGCGCACACTGGAAATGATCCCAGGTATTTTGACGTGGATTACTCTTATTGGAATGTTGGTGGCTTCGTTTTTGCTGCCGATTTGGATTGCAGTTTTTATTATAATGTTTGATATTTATTGGATTTATCGTACTATTTTTATTACTTATTATTCCATCGTTGCTTATAATAAACTTCAAAATGGTAAAATGATTGACTGGTGGGAGAGATGTCAAAATATCGTTCACCCAAAAGAATATGCTCAAACCATATACGACCGTATGGCGCAATTGAAATTGAGTCTTAGAAAGAACAAAATGACATTCACTGAAAGAAGAACTTTAAGAAGGGAGATTGCAAGACTGGCGGAATATAAAAGGGAAGTTCAATATATTGCGACGGAAAAGATTGACGTGCTTGATTGGCGCAAGATTGTGCACGTGGTTCTTTTGCCGACTGCCAATGAGCCTGCGGATGTTATTGAACCAGCTATCCAAGCTGTTGCTGATAGCAATTTCCCAAATCAACAAATCGTTATTCTTTTGGCAACAGAGGAACGTGAAAATGAGCAAAACAGATTGGAGAAAGTGAATTATTTGCAGGATAAATTCAAAGGAGTTTTTAAAGATTTCTTGGTTACTACTCACGAAGTGCAGGATAATGAAATGAAGTGCAAAGCATCAAACGCAACTTATGCCGCCAAGAAATTGATGGTGTATTTGGATGAGAGAGATATTGATTATAAGCGGGTTATTTTTTCAAATTTTGATTGTGATAGCGTGTGTCATCCTCAATATTTTGCAGCGCTAACTCATGCTTATATTACCGATCCGAAGCGTCTGCAGCGTTCATATCAGCCTTTGCCGATGTATCACAATAACATTTGGGACACTAATGCGTTTGTGCGCGTTATTGTGACGGGTTCATCTTTCTGGCATATGTTTCAAAGCACAAGGGTGCAGATGGTAACTTTTTCATCACACTCTGAGCCTTTTGACACATTGGTAAAAGTTAACTTTTGGCCTTTGGATATGATTAGTGAAGATTCGATTATATATTGGAAATGCTACGCTTATTATCACGGAGATTATATGGTAAGACCTATTTATTTGCCGATTTCTCTTGATGCAGTTTTGGCTGAAACATATTGGAAAACTATCAAAAATCAATACAAACAAAAAAGACGCTGGGCATATGGAATTGAAAATTTCCCAGTAATTATGCGAGCTCTTTGGCCGGATAAGACAATTTCATTGTATAGAAAATTTAGAATAGGATTTGAAATGATCGAAGGACATCATTCTTGGGCAACGTCAGCCTTCATTTTGGCACTCTTGGGATGGCTTCCGCTCATTTTCGGTGGACCAGCCTTTAACCAAAGCGTGTTGGCTCACAATCTGCCTTTCGTGACTCGTTATTTGATGACACTTGCAATGGGTGGGTTGGTTATCTCGATGTTTCTTAGTTTCGTGCTTTTGCCTCCGCGTCCTGCGAAATATGGCAAAAAACGATATATCTATATGTTCCTGCAATGGTTCTTGGCGCCTATTATTGCACCGACTCTTGGGGCTATTCCTGCTATTGATTCGCAGACGCGTATTTTGTTCAAACAATATTTTGGAGAATTTTGGGTAACAGACAAAATACGTAAGAAGTAGTTAATATGGACTATTCTCTTTATTTAATGCCGATGTTTTCTTCTTTGCTGATTTCAGTATCGCTGCTTATTTTATTGATTTCATTTGGCCAAAAATATTCAAATGATGATGGCAGGACTTCCAACAGGCATATTCATAAAAAAGGAATTTTGCGTTTTGGTGGGATAGCTTTAATAGGATCTTTTTTGTTTGCAATATTGTTGGACAAAAATCTTGTCATAGGCGCGCCCTTGCTTGGCGTGCTTTTTGGTTCTTTGCTAATTTTGTTTTTGGGTGTTGTTGATGATTTCAAGCAAATAGCATGGAAAAAACAACTCTTCTTTCAATTTTTGATTGTGATTTTTGTGTATATTATGGGCGTACATCTTGAATATGTGACAAATCCTTTTGGTGGAGTGCTGGTGCTTGATGCTGGTTGGGGATATGTATTTGGTTTTTTGATTTCCACTATCTGGATTATTTTTCTTATGAATGCGATGAATTGGGTTGATGGAATTGATGGTGTGGCTGGGGGTGTGGCACTTATTGGAATCGTAGCGATTTTCTTTTTAAGTTTAAGGCCGGAAGTTAATCAACCGCCTATTGGAATTATTGCGGCTGTTTTTGCGGGTGGTCTGGTTGCCTTTTTGCTTTTTAATTTTTATCCCGCAAAAATTTTAGCCGGGAGTAGCGGCTCAATGTTTATAGGTTTTATTTTGGCGGTTCTGGCTATTTTTGCTGGAGCAAAAATAGCAACCACCTTGCTTGTGCTGGCCGTACCTATTATCGATGCACTTTGGGTTATTGGTGAACGCTTCAAAGCGGGAGCTTCAATTTTCTCTGGGGATAGGCGACACCTGCATTTTAGGCTGCTTGAACTTGGATGGTCGCAAAGAAACATTTGTCTTTTTTATTACGTAATAACTGCATTAGTTGCATTTATAGCGCTTAATACGCAAGCTTTGGAAAAAATGATTGCACTTTTTCTCGTTACAATGGTTATACTTGTGTTTTTTGTGATTATTCGCAGAAAAATGAAAATTAAAAAAATAGCATTGTTGATGTTAGCCCTTGTTATTTTTGTGTTTGCGATTGGTTATGTGTCAAAAAGGGTATATTCTTTTGCTGGCAATCGAATTGTTCCTGTTAATATTAAAAATAATATTTTTTATGCCGAATTTGTTTCCAGCAGTCAAAAAATGCAAAAAGGACTGGGCGGTAGGGTTGATATGTGTGAGAATTGCGGTATGCTTTTTGAATTTCAAAAGTCTTCGCAACATACATTTTGGATGAAGAATATGCAATTTCCTCTGGATATTTTGTGGATTTCAAAAAATGAAATTGTTTATATTGAAAAAAATATCAAACCTGACTTGGTTGGCATTCTTATCCCAAATAGCGATGCAGATAAGGTTTTGGAGCTTAACGCTGGCACAGTGGATGATTTGGGTATTGAAGTTGGCGACTCCATTGCTTTTGAGAAAATGCGTAAGTCCTAAAATAAAAACAGACAACATAAAACCCCGCTTTGGCGGGGTTTTATGTTATAAATATCTTTTCCGGAAAAGAACAATTTTATGAAACAAATATTTGCTTAAACTTTTTCACTTATTAGAGTGAAGAAACTCGAGCTGAATATTTTTGAAGATTTTTCAATTGGTTTTCATTAAGTGTCTTAGATGCAGCAATTGCTTTTTGGATCAAATCTTTTGAAAATTCTACGTTTGTTCCAACGCGAACGCCACCTTTTTGACCAACAGCTTTTCTTAGGTAATCTTCGATGTAGATCTTGTGTTCTTTTGTCAAAGTTGAATCCTGGTTTTTTTCGAGATAATTCGCAGTTGCTCTACGAGCAAGAACAGTCAATCCGTCACCTTTACCTGCAGTTTCAACGAATGAAACCTCAGTTTCTTTGCTTGTTTGAGCAGGAGAAACAGCTGGCTTGGTGTCTTTGTTTTCTGTTACTTTTGCCTCTTCTGTTTTGTCAGCAACTTTTTCTTCGTCAGTGGTTGTGTCGTTTTCTTCAGTTGCTTGTTCTTGATCAGCTACGATAGGAGAATCTGTTCTTTTTGAATATGAATAAATTCCTCCGGCAATGATAATAACGATTGCAACACTGATGATAATGCGAAGATTATCTTGAAACCATCTTTTTAGTTGTTCAGATTTTTCTTCTTGGGTTTCTGTTTCTGGTGTGTATTCTTCCATATGTGATTTCACCTTCCTTTCTAGTTTAATCCCGCGTCCAGTGAGAGGATGCAGGAATTGAATGATTAATTGTCAAAGGGCGCTTTCGTTGAAGCTTTATCCGCCTCTGGCGATTTCAATCGCTTTAGGAGACAAATTCTTCCTTTAGTCTTTTCATTGTATCTTAGCCAAATTTGAGCGTCAACTAGACAAAAAGCCTGTTTTTTGGCGTAATAAAGCATAAAACATATAACCCCAGTTAAATATTGTGGAGTACCACAATTTAACGGGGTAAACATACAACACATAACATATAGCATATAACAATAAAAATAATATAAATTGATGTAAAATTATTGGTTTATAATTTATAATAAAGTTTGAATAAAATATTTTTTATAAAAATATAATGTATTGAAAAATAAAAAAGGTTAAAAAATATTTTTTTCAAAAAAAGTCTGCGTAGAAAATATTTTTTAGAAATTTTATTTCAAGATAGATGTATAAATATAATGTGAGATAAGATAGTGGATATGGTGTTAAAATGTTCTTTAAAATTTAAAAGTTAAAATTTAAAATTTTGTGACGCTGTGGATAACTTTTTTGCATTGCTTTTTAAAAAATATCCACTATAATTAAGGTAATGGAAAAAAGATTTTTTGAAAATAATTTTTCTGTGAAATAAAAACATTAAAAGCAAAAATTAAAAATTAAAAATATTTGTTTTCTGAAAAAGTATTTAGAACTTTAGACTTTGGCCCGCACCTTTTCTGATGATTGCAACTCCTGCCTCATCGGCAGGCAGGCAAATCAAAAGAGGTGGTGCGGGACAAATGAGTCTTGCTAGATATTCGTATAAGAGCAAATTTACGAAAGGAGGTGTTTTACCATGGCAGTTAAAAAAGCAAAAAAGAAAGTTGCAAAAAAAGTAGTTAAAAAAGTTGCAAAGAAAGCTGTAAAAAAAGCAGTTAAAACTGTAAAAAAAGCAGTTAAAAAAGCAGCTCCAAAAAAAGCTGTAAAGAAAGTTGCAAAAAGAAAAGTAGCAAAGAAACGAAAATAGTTTTCTTTTGATACATGTTTTTTATTTTTTGGCTTCATTGTAAGCCTAAATATATCAACAAACTAAAACCCGCCAATTTGGCGGGTTTTAGTTTGGCATCTAATGATTTTTTCATTATCAATCTCTTCTTTGATAAGGAGAGGGAGAAGTATGGATGGTTACTTTACACACTCTCCATTTACCAGCTAGGTCTTTTTTGAATTCGGGTTTGGTTTTTGGGAAAATGCTTTTGATGAGTTTTGCGAGCAATATTTTTTGTTCAGGGCTAAATTCCAAAAACAGAATGACTGATGACTGATGACTGATGACGGAGAGTTTTTTTATTTGTTCTAATAGTTCTCGATAATGCTGTAGTCCTTCTTCAGGACTGTATAATGCTGATTTTGGTTCGAATTTTTTTACATCAATCGGTGCGCTTTCATAAATATCTTTTGATAAATATGGTAGATTAGCGGTGATAATTAGCTTATTAGGCATTAGCTTTTTAGCTTTTAAGAATGGTTTTAACAAATCTCCGTGGAGGAATTTGATTTTTTTATCAACGCCATTTAATCTTGCATTTTTTTTGGCAATAGTTAATGCTTCCTTGCTGATATCTGATGCTAAAAATGTTGTGGTATTTTTTTGCTTCATGCTCCATGCTCCATGCTGTATGGCGTGTGCAATTGAAATAATAATATTTCCAGATCCTGTCCCAATGTCAACAATTCCTAAATTGGAAATTGGAAATTGGAAATTGGAAATTTCGTTGAGCACCAGCTCAACGAGTAGTTCTGTTTCTGGTCTTGGAACTAGTGTATGTTTATTGACGATAAAATCCAATCCATAAAATTCCTTATGACCAAGGATGTAGGCGATCGGCTCTCCTTTGAGGCGACGATTAATTTGAAATTTGAAATTTGAAATTTGAAATTTTGTTAATTTGTATTCTGGATGCGTTAAAACAAATTCCCTCGTTTTCTTGAGGGAATTTGCAATTAATATTTCAAGATCTAAAAAATCAATCTTATTTTTGTATGCCTCGGTAATTTCCTGAATGGTAAGCATTATTTAATTTAAAAATTTAATCATTGGAAATTGATTAAAAATTAAAAATTAAAAATTAAAAATTCTTAAGATGTCGTCATCTTAAGTCTCGTGTCTTCTTCTCGGATAGCTTCAATAATAGGGTCGATATTGCCATCCAAAATTCCTTCCATATTGCTCCAAGATTGTTTGATGCGATGGTCAGTGATGCGATCTTGTGGATAATTATAAGTTCTGATTTTTTCAGAGCGGTCGCCGGTTCCAACTTGGCTTTTGCGAGCATCTCCCAGTTCTTTTGCTTTTCTTTCTTCTTCGGCTTGCAAAAGGCGAGAGCGCAAAACTTTCATAGCTTTGTCTTTGTTTTTTAGTTGAGATTTTTCATCTTGGCAGGAAACAACCACGCCAGTTGGAATATGGGTAATACGCACGGCGCTTTTGGTGGTGTTTACTGATTGTCCTCCAGGACCGGATGAGCAAAAAGTGTCGATTCGCAAATCATTTTCACTGATAACCAAATCAACTTCTTCAGCTTCAGCGAGAACAGCCACGGTTGCAGTTGAGGTGTGGATGCGACCTTGTTTCTCTGTTTCAGGAATTCTTTGCACTCGATGCACTCCAGATTCGAATTTCATTTTTTGATAAACTGGGTTTGAAGGTGTTCCGTTAATTTCGAAAACAACTTCCTTGAAGCCTCCTAATTCTGTGCGATTTGAATTTAACACATCCAGTTTCCAATTGTTTTTCTCGGCAAACTTGGAATACATACGAAAAAGACTGGCAGCAAAAAGGGCTGACTCATCTCCACCTGCGCCACCACGAATTTCCACAATAATGTTTTTGTCATCATTAGGATCTTTTGGCAAAAGCATAACTTCAAGTTCTTTTTCAATCTCAGCTTTTCTTTTTGCTAGTTCAATATTTTCAGTCGTTGCCATTTCCTTCATCTCTGCGTCGTCGTCGGTGTTCATAATTTCGGCATTGCCTTTCATTTCTTGCTCAATTTTTTCATATTCATTGATTTTTTGCATCAAGCCTTGAAGCTCACTTTGACGCTTGCCAAGCTGCGCCATTTTTTTGGCATCATTAAAAATCTCCGGAGAACTTAGCTCGGCTGTTATTTCATCATATTCCTTTTTAATTGCATCTAATTGTGATTTCATTGATTTTTTGTTACAATACAGCTATAATTTTAGCTTTAAAAAAGGGAAAAGTCAAACACTTATGAAAAATAAAAAAATATTTAATACTATGACACAAGTTGCTCTTCCAGCTTTGACGCTTGGTGGGCAATTAGCAATTGCACTTAAATTTCCAAAGTATGGTTTGGTGTTAGCATTAGCTTCACAGCCGTTTTGGCTTTATTCTTCATGGAAAGCTTACAAACAAGCTGGACAAATCGGTATATTTGTTAATACTGTGTTTTTCTGCTTGGTAACTTTGTTTGGTGTTGTGAATTACTGGGTATTTTAAAAAGGAGTCCTTTCGGACTCCTTTTTAATTTTAAGAAGATGTTTGTCTTATTTCTTAACTCGTGCTTTCTTTGGAGCAACTTTTTTGGCTGCTGCCTTTTCAGCAAGTTTTTTGAAGCGATCAACGCGTCCTGTTGTGTCGAGGACTTTCTTTTTACCAGTGTAAAAAGGATGACAAGCTGAGCAGATTTCAACATTCATTTCTTTCAATGTCGAACCTGTTTGCAGTGTTGCTCCACAAGAGCAAATAATTTTTGCATCGCTGTGATATTCAGGGTGAATTTTCTTTTTCATATATTCTACAAATTACGAATAAAGTTACAAATTTACAAATATACAAACGTGTAAATATGGAAATGCGAATTAAGTACTCAGAAAGCCTAACATAGTAAGAGAAAATTGACAAGGGGTGGGTCCTGCGCTATACTGAGTCTTGTATTACTAATTAACAAAAAGCATACTTTTTCTGGCTAGTCCTGTCTCAAAAATTGAGATTTCTGGCTAATAAAAGGGAAAAAGTAGGTGGTCGCTCTGCGACATAAAGGAAACTCGCGCCAGAAAGCCTCATTTTTGGGGAGATTTGGTTAGGGTAAAAAAATATGCAAAATGAAACTACTCAAGTAGCTCCGGCTGCTGCAGAGGAAAAAGAAGTGCGAGAAAGCTATTTCGCTTCTCTTGACGTGTCTAAAATTGAGCAAAGTCTTGAGGAAATGATGAAGGCTGGTGTGCATTTTGGTCATCAAAAAGCTCGCCGAAACCCAAAAATGGATGAATACATCTTTACAACTCGTAAAGGAATCAACATTATTGATCTTCAAAAGACTCAGGAAAAAATCCAAGAGGCGCTTGATTTTCTTGTGGGTGTGAAGAAAAGTGGTAAAGCAATTCTTTTTGTTGGAACAAAAATTCAATCTAAAGAGCTTGTGAGAGATTTAGCAGGAGCTTTGCAGATGCCGTTTGTTAGTGAAAGATGGCTTGGTGGAACATTTACAAACTTTAAGGTTATTCGCGGACGAACTCGATATTTAGTTGATAGCGAGGGAATGTTGGCACGTGGTGAATTCAAGAAATACACAAAATTTGAACAGATGAAGAAAATGGAAGAATTAGAAAAAATGGAAAAAAGAATGGGTGGTATTAAAAATATGGCAGATCTTCCAGGTGCAGTATTTGCTGCAAGTATAAAGGAAGATAATTTAGCAATTACTGAAGCTAAGAAAATGGGTATTCCTGTGATTGCAATTGCTGATACAAATATTGATCCATCACAAGTTGATTTCCCGATTCCTGCAAATGATGATGCAATTTCATCTCTCAGGCTTATTCTTTCTTATGTTTATAAGGCAATTATTGAGGCTTAAATAAAAATACTAATACGCAAATGAATGCAAATGATGCAAATATACGAATGACGCAAATAATTCGCATATTTGTGTATTAGCATAATATTCGCATCATTAGTATCATAAAAAAATATGTTTGAACTAGTAAAAAAAATTAGAGAGCGTACTGGGGCTGGAATGGTTGCTATTAAAAAGGCTGTTGATGAGGCTGGTGGAGATGAGGAAAAGGCAATCGAAATTCTTCGTAAGCAGGGAGAAAGCAAGGCTGCTAAAAAGGCAGATCGCGTTACAAAAGAAGGCGTTGTTGTTTCTTATGTACATTCAAATAAGGTTGGCGCTTTGGTTAAATTGCTTTGTGAAACTGATTTCGTTGCTCGTAATGAAGAGTTTGTTGCGCTTGCTAAGGACATCGCAATGCATATAACAGCTATGAGTCCAAAATTCATTAAACCGGAAGATGTGCCAACCGAATTGATTGAAAAAGAAAAAGAAATTTGGCGCGCACTTTTGGAAACGGAGAAAAAACCTGCGGAAATGATTGAAAAAATTATGGCAGGAAAAGAAAAGAAATTCAGAGAAGAATCGGCACTTTTAACTCAATCTTTTGTTAAAAATCCTGAAATTACAATCAATGAATTAATCGTAGCAGCTATTGGAAAAATGGGAGAAAAAATTGAAGTTAGTGAGATGTCTAGAATTGAACTATAAACATTCGTAGTGATTTAATGTAGGGAAAAGCAATATGTATAAATATTCAGTTCGTGTATATAGTTGGGAACCAGCACGTCTTTGTAAAAGTGAACATGAATTTCAAACTAGTGATGCTATTGTTGTAAAAGAAGATTTAACTAGTGAAATTGCATATATTGAAGATGGTGGCGGTATTGTGATGAAGGAAAGAAATACTACTATTGTTAGAAAAGCAACTGAAAGAGATTTAGAGATGTTGGCAAAAAATGAGGAGAAGAAAAGTGAAATTTTGAAATTGAGCAAAATAGAAATCAAGCGATTGTCACTTAATATGAAATTGGTAGACGTTCATATTAGTCTTGATGGTAGTAACGCTGTGATTCTTTTTACTGCTGATGAGCGAGTTGATTTTCGCGAGTTGGTAAAAAATCTTTCCAAAATTTTTCATCGCTCTGTACGAATGCATCAAGTTGGTTCGCGAGATGAAGCTAGAAAACTTGGAGGATGTGGGGTTTGTGGTAGGGATCTTTGCTGCTTGCGTTTTCCTGGAAGTTTGCCTAGTATTTCGATTGATATGGCTCGTGTACAACAAGTTGCGCATAGGGGCAGTGAGCGAATTTCTGGGGTTTGTGGAAGACTTATGTGTTGTCTTTCTTATGAAGCCGCTCAATATCAACAAATGATGGCTGGGATGCCGGAAGTTCGTAGTAGTGTTAAGACTCGCGATGGAAAAGGTGAGGTTATTGAATTGAATGTATTAACAGGAGATGTTAAAATAAGAATGACTGATGGTACAATTGTGGTTGTAAAAAAGGAAGCGCTCATCTAATTTTTTCAAAGTAATTTTGAATCAAATGCTTAATTATATTTTGCCACCAATAATAATTGTTATTAGCATTTCTATTTTGATAATGTTCCTTTTTAAAAAGGCGGCGCAAATTCCAGCTGGAGAATTTATTGCTGATGAATATAAAAGAGAAAGCGAAAAAAACACTGAAAAAATGATATCATCAGTAGGGCAGTTCGGATTGAAATTATTGGAAAGAATAATGCATAGAACGAAATTGTTTTCACTTAAATTTCACAATGTTAGCAACGCTTGGTTTCAAACAATTCGAGAAAAAAGACAACGAAGTGTGCAACTGCAAAAAGAAGAACAAGAGAAAAAAGTTTTGCTTAATGCTGAATTCCAACAGGCTGATGAAACAAGGGCTAATGAAACTGTGAATGTTCAATATAAAAGCAACGTTGTGGAGGAAGTGAGATCATCCAGACCGATGGTTAAAGATGCTGTAACAATGCCTAGGCAAAAAATGGTGGAGGCATTGATCAAGCGAATTGCTGTAAACCCTCGTGACATAGAAGCATATGAAAGACTGGGGGATTATTATTTGGAAGGGGATAATTTTCAAGATTCACTGGAATGTTTCAAACAAGTTTTGCGTTTGAGCCCCGCTCATCACAAAGCACGTCTTAGAATCAGGAGACTTGAAAGAATGAAATAGATAGTGTAAGATGGAGAAACGTTGCTTTGCCATATTTTGCCGTTGTAGCTCAGTTGGTAGAGCACGCCCTTGGTAGGGGCGAGGTCACCGGTTCGACTCCGGTCAACGGCTCAGTAGAAGAATTTCGTATCTAGCATTTTGTAATTCATATTTTAATATGAAATACGAAATACTATATATGCATATAGTATATCTCGGGTAGATACCAAAGCGGTCAACTGGATGTGGCTGTAAACCACACGGCTTACGCCTTCGGGGGTTCGAATCCCTCTCTGCCCACCAATTTTAAAACAATGCCCTTTTTTGGGGCATTGATTTAAAATTATTGACAATGATAGGATTCGAACGGTCAGGAGCTAAGCAAGTTGGCTTTCAGCAGAAAGACAACGCAGCGTGCGCCGATGAATGCGAGGAATACGAGCATTCAGCGCTGACCAGGGCAAGGAGATTGTGAGTGTCGACGAACAAGCGACGCGAAAATCCCTCTCTGCCCACCAATTTTAAAACAGACGCCTTTTTTTGGGGTATTGGTTTAAAATTATTTATAGTAGAGTAGTTTGTCAAATAACAGTTACTGTGCTAATATTGTAGCATGGCAATCTCAAAAAATATTCAAAATAGAATCGCTAAGCTTTATGTGGAGGAGCGATTATCTGCAATGCAAATAGCTGAAAAGCTGGATGTTTCAAATTCAGCTGTGTGCTATTGGTTGGCAAAACAAAATGTCAAAAAGCGTTCGATAAGCGAGGCTGTTACAAGTTTGAATGTGACCAAATTTAACAAAAAACCATTTGAATTGAAAAAAGTTATTTCAAGAGTTGATAATGAACTGAAAATTTCCGGTATTATGCTGTACTGGGGCGAGGGTGCTAAGACAGAAAATACAGTCAAGTTTGCAAATAGTGACCCTGAAATGATAAAAGTTTTTTTAAATTTTTTGAGGAAGATTTGCGGAGTTCAAGAGGAACGACTGAAGGCTTTGATACATATATATCCTGATCACAATGAAAAAGAATTGAAACTTTTTTGGTCAAAGCTAACCAATATTCCGACAGAGAGATTTTATAGATCACATGTTCATGAAGGCAGAGTGGGAACATATAAGAATAAATCTCGCTGGGGTACGATAGCAATAAATTATTCAGATAAAAAGTTGTTAAACATTTTATTGTCTTGGATAGATCAATATAAGAAAGAATTGACATAGATAGATAATAAGCCGAAGTAGCTCAACGGTAGAGCAATCGCTTTGTAAGCGATGGGTTGGGGGTTCGATTCCTCTCTTCGGCTCAGGTTGAATTAATAAATTGAATTATTTATAAAAAAGTTTTTGTTTTTTGGATTCACTAAGAAGCTAAAAAGCTAAAGCCTAATAAGCTAATTATATGGCCACAAAGACAAAGGAAAATCTAGTAAAATTAAAGTGCAGTGAATGCAAAGAAATTAACTATTACACTTCTCGTAACAAAAAGAAGATCAAAGAAAAGCTTGAACTTAACAAATTCTGCAATCATTGCCGAAAGCACACTGAACATAAAGAGATGAAATAGTATTAAGGGGCGGGCTTTGTCTGTCCCTTTTTACAAAATGCGGGCGTCGTATAGTGGTAGTACGTCGGTCTCCAAAACCGTTGGCGTGGGTTCGATTCCTGCCGCCCGTGCAAATAATAAAACAGACATCATAATGATGTCTGTTTTATTATTTGCTTGCGTAGGAATCGAAGGGTATTTCAAAAACGCAAACGATTTTACGTTTTTGAAAACCCAGGCTCCGGAGGAGAAATTTCTCTGTGTATTCGCGAGAAATTTCGGGGGAGGAGGATTCCTGCACCCCGTGCAGACATAAAAAAGAGGCTTTAGTCAGTCTCTTTTTTGGTGGGGCAGTAGGAAGTTAGAACTGTGCTATAATATTGATATAAATTTATAAAATAAAATTATGGAAGGAGATGTTGAAAATTTCAATAGTGAAAATTCGGGAAATAACAATGGGCAGATAAGTAATTTTGAAAAAGACAATAAGTCAAGTGAGTCGAACAATAAAAAGCTTATTTTGGCTGGAATATTTTGTGCATTGCTATTTATTGTGCTTTTATCTATGGCATATTTCTTATTTTACAAAAGAGCTGATTTGACAGTATCTGATTTGAAAACGCAAGTTTATGCCGAAAAAATAGATAAATTTGTAAGGCTGGAATGTAAAATTGAAAATAGGGGACATAAAGAAACTGTAGATGGTGTTGATGTCGTTGTTAAGGTTGGAGAAAAATTAATTGCGAGTGAAAAAATTAAAGGATTGAAAGTTGGTGAGATATATAATTTTTCAAAAACTATTGAAAAAATTGATTCTGGTAATTATTCTTACGACATCATAATTGATCCAGAGAAAAAAGTTAGCGAATTAAGCAAATTAAACAATGTTGATAAATTTAATTTTGTTGTGCCTAATGATAGTCCTGATTTGAGGGTCACTGATATTAAATTTAATGGAATCAATGCTCTTGATGTTACATATTGCAATGTTTGGACAGTGAGAAATCAAGAGCAATTTCAGTTTAAGGTATCTATAGATGGTAAAGAATATCGGGCGGCACCATATTGGGATTATTTCAGGCTTTCTCCAGGAGATTGTCTGACTTCCGATATAATATATAATTTAGATATTGTGGATGAAAGGGATAAAAATGTCGTTGTGACAATCGACAGTGGCAATATAGTGAAAGAATCAAATGAAAATAATAATGATTATGAGAAAAAATTGAATTTTGAAAAAGTTAATACTTGTGAAGATTCTGATGGTGGTAAGGATTATTACACTAGAGGTGTTTCTACTATACACAATGTTTCCTCTAAATATATTTCACCTTTTGGAATAAGAGGTGGTGGTTCAATAGACATAAATGGCAAGATGATATTAAGTGGAGGTGATCCATCTGTCGTTTCGGTTTATGATAATTGTTTAAAGGAAGGAGGTCCCCAATTAAATGAAGCCTTTTGCGATGAAAATGGGGAAGTTTCTGCTACAGCATTTATGTGTCCAATGGGTTGCCGTGAGGGTGCCTGTATAAAATAATGTTTTTTAGTTAATTAACTAAATCTGACGCTGTCATAGAAAGGCTTGGGATATAGATATCTTTATTATTTTTCTCAAGTAAAGTTCTAACATCCTTTGCTAGCCCGTGGATTATTAAAGAAAAAAATGGGAATTTAAATCCCCATTTTTTATTTGTTTGAAATACGCGTCTCTTATGAATCGTATGAATGAGTGTGGAATATTGATTATGATTTTTAATAATATGGAATTAAAAAAACTAACACCAGAAGAAAAAAAAGTCATTATTGATAAAGGCACGGAGGCTCCGTTTGTTGGGGAATATGTTAATAATAAAGAAAATGGGATTTATGTATGCAAACAGTGTGGAGCGCCACTGTATAATTCTAAGGATAAATTCGAATCTTTTTGCGGTTGGCCCAGTTTTGATGATGAAATTGAGGGTGCTGTAAAAAGAAATTTGGATGCGGATAGAAGACGGACTGAGATTATTTGTGCGAGATGTGGAGCACATCTAGGGCATGTTTTTGAGGGAGAAAAATTAACAGATAAAAACATCAGACATTGTGTTAACTCAATATCGATGAAATTTATCCTGGGAAAATAAAATTATGAATAAAAAAATAGTTCTGGCGGGAGGATGTTTTTGGGGTCTGCAAGAACTTATTAGAAAACAAAAGGGCGTGATTGGCACGAGAGTTGGATATACTGGGGGCGAGAATAAAAACCCAACCTACGAAAATCATCCAGGACACGCAGAAGCCGTTGAAATTGAATATGATAATAAAAAAACATCTTTCAATCAAATATTGGATTTCTTTTTTCAAATTCATGATCCCACCACTTTGAATCAACAGGGAAATGACAGGGGTCCTTCATATCGCAGTGCTATTTTTTATACAAATGAAGATGAAAAAAAAGAGGCTGAAAAATTCATTGATATTGTTAATGAATCCGCGCGTTGGAAAAAATCAGTAGTCACAACATTGGAACCTTTGAAGAAATTTTATCCAGCAGAAGATTATCATCAAGATTATTTGCAAAAAAATCCCGAAGGCTACACATGCCATTTCATTCGTTTTGGGAGCTATTTGTAGTTTTATTAATTGAAAAATATAAAATAGGGCACACAGAAAGACTGGAAAAATTTAATATCTTATGCTAGGATACAGTTGGCAATAAGTGTGATCTAGGCGCAAATTGACGCCGACTATATAGTTGGTGTTATTTTTATATCATGTGCAAAGTATGCCTTAAACTAAGCATTGATTGTTAAAATATGGGTATTTCACTGTTTTTTATTATCATCTTGA
>Ga0076171_116_pt1 | contig 17920 bp, 20 predicted proteins | sample RifGroD2_FD_67768 | JGI IMG/M metagenome (GOLD analysis project Ga0076171, IMG submission 67768) | Parcubacteria (Moranbacteria) bacterium GW2011_GWD2_36_198
TTACTCAGTTTTAAAACGATATTGAATTGCTTCTGCAATATGCATCTGGGTTATTTTCTCACTCGCCGCAAGATCCGCAATCGTTCTAGCAATTTTTATTATTCGATGATATCCTCGAGCACTCAATTTAAGAGCCGTTACTGCATTTCGCAGAAGTTCAGTGCACTGCTCATCAAGCTGACAAAATGTTTTTATATGATCAGATGACATTTCACTATTGGAAATAATCGGCAATTCTGAAAAACGTTTACTTTGAACTAACCTCGCACTTTCAACTCGCTCACGAATTTTTTCACTTGTTTCCTCGGTGCCGCCTTCTTGCAACTTATCAAAACTAAGTCTTGGAACTTCAATATGCAAATCAATGCGATCCATAATCGGACCAGAAATTTTTTGTTTATATCTAATGATTTGGGCAGCTGTGCAAGTACACATTTTTTCCGGATCAGTCGCCATCCCACAAAAGCAAGGATTCATCGCAGCCACCAAAATAAAGCGTGCCGGAAAGTGAAGCGATCCCTTCGCTCGCGAGATTGTTATCATACCATCCTCAAGTGGCTGGCGCAAATTTTCAAGCACATTTTTAGGATATTCGCCAAACTCATCCAAAAAAAGCACGCCGCGATGAGCCAAACTTATTTCCCCCGGTTTCGGATAGCTTCCACCACCAATAAGTGACACACTACTTGCACTGTGATGTGGAGATCGATATGGCCTTGTTACCACCAGCGACTGTCCTTTGCGCAACTTTCCCGCCACGGAAAATATTTTTGTAATCTCAAGCGCTTCAGATAAAGTCAATTTAGGTAAAATAGTTGGCATAGCCTTGGCAAGCAAGGTTTTTCCACTTCCAGGAGGACCGTTTAAAATAACATTGTGTCCACCTGCTGCTGCAATTTCAAGTGCGCGCTTGGCGTGTTGTTGTCCGCAAATATGCGCCATATCATTTATATATTCGCTGTCCAAAAATAAATCTTCTCCGGAAATGGTTGGGAAATACGCGATATGCTTGTTGCCGGCAAAATGATCGCAAAGCGCATACAAGGTGTCCACTGGCACAATATTAATTCCCTTAACAACACTGGCTTCCGCTGCATTTTCCGCAGGAACATACAATTCTTGAAATCCTTTTTCTTTGGCAAGAAGTGCGATTGGCAAAATTCCCTGAATTGATCTAACCCGTCCATCCAAAGAAAGCTCGCCCACAACCATTTTCCCATTAAAATCAAATTGCAATTGTTTTGTCGCTAGCAAAATTCCAATTGCAACTGGCAAATCATAGATAGGACTTGCCTTTGGCAAATCCGCAGGTGCAAGATTCACAGTAATCCTTCCACATTGATGAGGAGGTTTAAAACCACTATTTTTAATCGCACTACTGACACGATCGCGCGATTCCTTAATTGAAGTGTCGGCAAGACCAACTATATTAAAATTATGCAGCCCCGCCCCCAAGACATCAACTTCAACCTCGACAATCTCTCCATCCAAACCAATTGTCGCAGCAGAAAATATTTTTGAAGACATAGGTTATAAATTTCCAATAACCAATTTCCAATTTCCAATAAAATCCCAATGATTCAATGACTAAATGAAAATTCAAATTCGAAAATTAAATTAAAATTTTAAATTGTGAATTTATTATTGTAATGTTTTATTCTTTTGCTGAATTTTTCCTTTCAACAAGCGTGAGGAAATATATAACAGCAACTGTTAAGGATTCAACTGGCAGAAAATTAATTCCAGGAATTGAATCAACAATTCCACCACCGATCAATATTAATCCTTTTTTTATAAAAGAACTCGCCATCCCTCTTTTACTATTTGCGCTCACAAGTAGCAACATCATAAAAATAAAAATGGAACAAAGTATTGAAAAAAGTATCGCCAAAATAACCGTCGGACCAGCCACAGAATCCAACAAATCTTTCAAGAGAGCCGCACCAAAAGCGGCCACAAATGGCATATCCGCAATAGGATTAATATATTTCCCGATTGATATCGAATCTTTGGCTAATGAGATTGCAGCCTTTGGCGATCCCGCCATTGTTCCAGCAACATTTTTTGCGGTTTTGGCGACATCCTTAATGCTCCCGTCCTTTCCATCTTCATTTTTACGAGCATCATCAAGTCTTTTTGCAGGATTATTTCCAGTATTACTTTGGGAATAATTATCCGGATATTGAGCATCATTATAATTATCTGGTTTTTGTGGAACACGCAAATCACTCGGATGCGACTCACTCGCATTCGGCATTTGTGCATTTCTTGCATTATTTAATGCATCCTGTCTTTCGTAATCTATCGCCACATTAGACATAATATTAAAGGCTATTATCTAACTACTTCATCTAAAAGATTAATGCATTTAGCATTTCCTAAAAAGCTAACAAGCTAAAGCCTAAAAAGCTATTTCTATTCTCCTTCTTCTTCATCAAAATCCTTTTTTGCCTGTTCAATCTCCATAAGCTGACGAGGATCAGAAGTTATAATTTGATCCTCTGCATAAGAAGCAATAACTTTAATTGCAACGTGTTTTGCTCCGGCAAATAAAATGCCTTCTCCAACATTACTTTCCAATAGCAAGAATTTTTCTTGTTCTGTTAGATAAAAAGTATCCGAAATTGTGTCGATTGCAGCAGGAGATTGCCTAAGCAAAAGTTGCAGTGATGAGTTCGTCACAATCGGTTTTCCATAACGTGAACTCATAAAGTCAGCAATATCTTGAGTGATAGTTGTAAGACCTGTGTAATATTTACGACATCTTTTTGCAATTCCAAAAAGAAAAGAAGCGGCATCTTCATTTTGCATCATAACCCAAGCCTCATCAACAACAACTATTCGTTGCTTGAGTGTTGAACGCATTTCATTCCAAATAAATTGCAAAATAGTATACATCGCAATCGGTCTAAGCTGTTCTTCAAGATCGCGAATGTTGAAAACCACCATTTGATTGTTGATCTGAACGTTGGTTGGATGATTCAAAACTCCAGAAAAAATACCTTCTGTATATTTTTCCAAACGACGCGCTATCGATTCCCCACCTTCAGAATTTCGAACCACCGAATATAAGTCAGACATCGTCGGAAAAGAATTGGAATTAAAAGTCCTAAAATTACTTTGCGCTGTAATGTCGCGCATTGCATAGGTTTCACGGATTGCAATATCCAAGATAGAATCTTCTTCTGGAGTAACTGCTCCAAGCATAATGTGCAAAAGTCCAATAAGACTTGCGATATTGCTGCGCAAAACATCTTCCGGATCTTCATCTTCTCCAACCTGCGGCAAATCAAACGGATTCAAATGAAAATTTGAATTAAGTGAAAGCTTGATAAAAGTTCCACCCACCGTTTCGCACAAATATTTGTATTCATTTTCTGGGTCAATAACAATAACATTTGTTCCCACCATCAATGATCTGAAAATTTCCAGTTTTACAGTATAACTTTTTCCTCCACCAGATTTAGAAAACACAACCATATTTGCATTTTCCATCTTAAAACGATCGAACAAAATCAAACTGTTGTTATGACGATTGATTCCATACAAAATTCCTTCATTTGAAGAAAGATCAGCTGAAACAAAAGGAAATGTTGTTGAAAGAGGAGAGGTGTTAAGATTATTGGCAACATCAAGTTCATCATTTGCCAATGGAACAGTTGAAGAAAATCCTTGTTCCACTTTCAAAACTGCAGGTTTGACATATACCAACTGAGCTTCCAAAATAGATTCGATTTGCTGATGAGCTTTTTCAACTTCTTCCATCGTGCTTCCATACAGCGTCATATACAAACCAAAACGAAAAAACTTTTCCGTGCCTTGTTGCAGTTTGTCCCTAAGATCTTCAATGTCTTGCAACGCTGTTTCCAGAATTGGATCACGAATTTTCCCGGAACGTTCTTCAATGTGAATTTGTGATTGAACTTGCGTTGAACTTTTTCTAAGAGTCTTTAAAACCTCAACCGTATCAATAGGATGAATAAACATCGCCGTATCCATCGAAAAATCGATGTTGATAATCGGCGAAAACCAATTCGAGTGCAAATATCGAGGATACGCCACCACGAACAAGGTCCTGGCAAATGTTTCTCCCACTTGAATATTATTTGAACTTATTTTCATCGCAGATGGCGCAATCAAATCTTTGATTGTTGCCACACCACGCTGATACAGCGCTTCGCTTTGCAAAATAGCACCCATCGGCGAAGCTGTTTTTTTACTTTTAAATAATTCGAGCATTTTCTTGTTTTTTATTGTTTATCTTAATTCAACTTTATCAATATCCTTAATAATAGAATTATTGTGTATTGATGGATTATATGAATTATACAAAAGTTCAATCAATTCCTCAGTCTTAAGCGGTGTTACCTTCACACCTGTTCCTGAAAGACCAGCGCTGATGTGATCAACTCTTTGCCAAAGCTGATTTTTATATGTATCAAAAAGTTCTCTTCTTTTGGCAACAGCCATCTGAGAATTTGTTGCTCCAAAAAGACGATCAATCAATCCGCTTTTAGCATTTTCAATCGGATGAAAAGGCACCACGACATAAAAAAACTTTGACATAATATTTGAAACATCTGCCAAATTTTTTATAAAATTGCGATACTCTGCCAATTGCAAACTCAACAATTCATTGGTAAGATGTGTTTCCTTTTTTTTCAAATAATCCAAATATGGATTTATGTTTAATTTTCTAGAACTGACGATAATTTGCATTGGAAAATCCAAAGAGTTTAGAAAATTTTGATATTGGCTAATGATGGAATCCTGTTCTTCGGTCGCCTTCAAATCAAAGTTTATCGAAGAAACCAAAAGCACGGCTCGCAGCGATCCGTTTTTAAGAATAATAACACCATCACGAACTTCTTCCACGTCAACATACTTTTGAGTGCTAAGTCCTCCTGTCGCCCCACCAGTTAAATTATTTGAATGCAATGATTCCATAATAATGATTTCTTATATTTATTTATTGTCATTCCCGTGAAAACGGGAATCCAGAACTTTGCCTAACTTGTGAAACTAACTGGATCCCGCATCCCTCCAGAGGCGGGCACGGCAAGTGCGGGATGACAAAATTATCTTTTCCCAGGTGCCTGTTTTAATATTTTTTCAAGTTCAGCATTTGATGTTGTTCCTTCGCTATCCAAAAGCTGAGCCAGATCCTGCAACGACTGACTTGAAATATGCTTGTCCGGTGCAACAGTTGCTGCAGTTTGTATTTTCTGTACGGTGCTTACAATTTTTTCAGGTGTTCTCTTCCAAATATATATCTTGGGTCTAAAAAAATACATAATTCCATAAAGGAAAAAACTTGCTAGGGGTTGCCCATACGGTCTATAAAAAGCTAGCGACACAAACAAGATTGTTACTGGAATCCCAATAATAAAAAATACTGCCATTGGCACAACATTCCACAAAATAATCAACATTATACCTAAGATGATAATCCAACCCAACTGCTTGGCCGTAAGCGGTCCAGCAATCTTGTCTTCGACATCTATATATTGTGGAACATTAATCAACATTTACCCCGTTAAATAAGATTGGAATCCCTCGATAACTCAAGAGCGTCAACTTATTTGTATAAATTTTTATTTTTATCTTTAATTTTATAATATTCCAGATTCTAATCTTAATTTTAAATTTTTAGCAAAAAATTTAAAATTATTTAACTGGGGTTTTTCTTTTTTATTGAAAAAACCTTGCAATTTGCGTTACCAGCACCATTGAAGCCATCGCCAACAAAACTCCAATTAAAGAATACTTGAATATATCCTTGCCTTTTTTGACTCTATCCTCATCGCCAGCTGATGTTAAATACATAATCGCCCCAATTACAAGCATTATCAATGCAATAATACCCATCGTTCCCAAGAGAAAATTTAAAACATTTACAGCAATTTGTGAAAGCGTCAGCGCAGCTGTTATTTTTTCACAACTAGGATCACCCACATTACATTCTGGACCCCACCCAATAATTTTAGCAAGTTCTTTGAGCAAAGATGGTGCGGCAACTCCAAGTGCAAGTCCCACCAGGGCCATCGTAATTGCACTCTTTCCTTTTTCAACCATTCCTGAATTTCCAGCTGAAGCCAAAATCATTACTGCTCCAATCATAATAAAAACCAACGCCAAAACCACAATGATCTGTTGAATTGCCGACATAATACCACCCAAAAATCCCTCTACCGTTTCAAACCTAAGCGGATTAACAAAGTCTGTTGGACCAGCAGTATTATTCGAACCAGTTGGCTGAACAAGTGTTCCATTCCCTTTTACAGGCGCATCTATTGGACAGCATTTTACATTCACATTGTTTGCATTTGCTCCAAGGCATTTATTCGCAACACAGCCAGTGGTCAATGTTAGAGTTGTTATATCAGTACATTTATAATTTTTATTATACTCTGTACATAAATCAGCAGACGCACTTTGAACCCCCAAAGTTAAAAACAACCCGAAAACAAAAAGTGGTAACAACAAAGCATTTCTCTTTTTCATATTTGTTTTTAAAAAATAATTCCTCTATTTTATTTATTCAAAATAGGCTCCACACGATTACATTCAAAATTTCCCCAACTAGTAACACCAATTCCCATTCCAGGCTTCGTCCCAATATAATTAATCGTTGTATTTATAATAAGCCATCCAGCAAAAATAATTGCAAAACCAACAACAGCATTTGTTATGGCACCTTTAGCTTTGTCAGCAAGTCCTTTGTCTCCAGCAGAAATAACATACATAATTCCCCCAATCGCCATCGCCAATAGTGCAACTCCAATTGAAAGCTTCATTAAATATTGGATAATCGTATTCATTCCAGCAATCAAATCACAAAGCGTACACATATCCTGACCTCGCCCACAAGTAATAATAGCAGCGTTAGCATTATCAACACCAACTAGCATTGTTCCAACGACAGAAACAACTGCTAGAGAGATGAAAAAAGATTTATCAAGTTTCATATTTTTATCGTATTGTACTTGTTCCTGACAAGTAATTAATTTTATTCTTTGCCAACGTTAACGCCTCGCGCAAGGTTACATCGCCTCTGTTAACTGATTCTATCATATCGGAAAAAATCTTATCAACTGCAACAGGGTCAACTTGATACCAATGTTTTGCAATAAGATTGCCAACAGCAAATGGTCCGAGATTTGTATCCGCTTTTTGTGTTTCGATAATGTCTCTGCGTGCTGCAGGTTGTTGAGTCTTTTTTATATAATCATTTGCTGGATCAAAATTAATTGGAAAATCTGCACTGTTTTTAGTAATGGCGTTATATAAAGTTATTGTGCCAGAATTTTTAAGTGTCAAATATCGAAGAAATTGCCACGCTTCATGAGTTCGCACCTCATTTGGAACAGGGGGAGCCGCAGGAGTTCCTCCTACATTAGAAACCGGTGCAATCTTGTTACGCGAAACAGCATAGCCCCAATAATTTGCATACGTTGCAGGCTTGTCAGCATTTATTTGAGGCAGTGGCGCAACTGAAAAATTCAATTTTGGATTTTTATTTTTTATCTCCTTTATCTGCCATGAATAATTAAACATCATAGCTACTTTTCCTTCTGAAAATGCATCTATTGAATAATGTTGTCTATTATTCCAAGTATAATATTGATTTATTGTGTTAGCAGCTGTGCTCAAGCGTGCAAACTGAGTATAAAATCCCAAGGCTTGCTCTCCCGCTTGAACCGTGTTGCCATCACTGCCAATAACTCCCTCATCTATTTTCGCTTGCAGTCCTTTTTTTGTTGGAAGCTCTACTCCGTTTTGCAGCATCAAAAGACTCAGTAAATCAGAAGCTCTGTTTATATTTAAACTTGTTCCAATAGCAGCTCCCGACAAATCAAAATTTCCATTAACATTTAATTTTGTTAATTTTTGAACATCAGCTTGAAATTCTATCCAAGTTTTTGGTGGATTTGTAATGCCAGCAGCATTAAACATATCCCTATTATAATAAAGCTGCATTGAATTTACACTAAGCGGCGAGGCATAAACTTTATTGTCAGACATAAAATCTCCCGCCACAACATCTGGAAAATTGTTTTTCATATCCTGCTCATTCATAAGCGGTTCAGGTGCTGACTGAAGTTTATTTTCAAATGCTGGCAGCCAACCATTACTTATCAAAAAAATATCCGGCCCTTGTCCCGAAGCCAACGCATCAAGAAGTTCTTGCTGATATGTTTCTTGCGCAAATTTTCGATATTTTATCTCGCCAATATATGGATTTATTTTTTTGTACTGATCGATTATTTCACTGTATATCGTGGAATTATCAAACGTTCCCCAGATTTCAAGATTAACAACATAGTCACTCGTTGAAGATGTCCCACAACCTGAAAAAAGAGGTACGATTGCCACGACCAACAACAGTAACAATAATCTACTTTTGTTTTTGATAAATGTTTTTGCTTTTTCCATATGCATAATTATCTTTTTGTAATTTTGTATTTTTATAATATTTTGTAATTTTGCAGACCTACTTCACAGCAACGAATGCATAGTGAAAATCGCCTGATTCTATGTTTTTTTCTATACTAAAATTTTGATCGACAAACATTTTTTCCAAAGCTGATTGTGCGATTCTAATTTCAACCGCAGGACCAACCAATGATTCTTTTTGATTCCATTCAATCACAATAGCCTTCCCTCCCTTTTTAAGAATTCGATAAGCTTCGGCAATAATAATTTCTTTTTTTTGATTTTGAAACAAAACATCTTTCAGAATAACCCAATCGGCAGAATCAGCTTCGAGTTTTGTGCCATTTTCTTTTTCCAAGTTTACACGTTTGGTTGTGATGTTTGTAATTCCGGAATTCTTAGCTTTGCCAGCAACAGTTTCCAGTGCTTGAGGCAAAATATCAAGAGAAAAAACACGCCCATCTTCTCCAACAGCTTTGGCAAATGGAATTGAAAAATATCCTGGGCCTGAGCCAAAATCAACAACCACACAGCCGACAGCAACATCAAGTTGCGCGATTATTTCCCTTGGGTCTAAAAATTTTCCAACCGCATTTTGGTTTTCTTCCATAAGACAAATATTTTTGCTAATTGACTACATATAGTTTACAACAAAAACACAAAATAACAAAATGTCTATCATGTAACATATAACATGGAACATGGAACAAAAATTCTTTAAGCTTGTTTAGGACTTGCTTAATATTTTTTAAATTTGAATTATGAATTTGTTTTGTGCTTTGTGCTATATGTTATATGCTAACTAATATGGAGAGGTGCCAGAGCTGGTTTGGATATGATGAATAAGAATATCCAAAGGGTTTCAAAAGAAACCCGGGCAACCACTCTGCTCAGTTTTTTGTTCGAGGCTATGCCGAGTAATGGAGAGGTGCCAGAGTGGTTGAATGGATCACTCTCGAAAAGTGAAGTAGGGGCAACCCTACCGGGAGTTCGAATCTCCCCCTCTCCGCAAAAATTTATAATGAAGAGATTCGAAGGGCGCGAGTAGAATGCGAGGAATACGAGCATTCTGTGTGTAGCGCCCAGATTTCGAGTCGGAGCGAGAAAGAATCCCCCTCTCTCCGCAAGCGTTTTTTCTTTACATACGGCAAAAATAATGCTACGATGCTCAACGTATCTATTAAATATGTTTGTTTTATGATATCAAGTGCTCAACTTCCTATTTATATTGCAATTCTTGGAGTTTTTTTGGCAGTAGTAAGCCTTATTTTTGGTATTTGGACAATGCTAAAACTAAGAGCAACCCAAAGAAACCTCGAAATTCTTTTTTCAGGAAAAAAAGCTGTTGATTTGGAATCAATTTTATTAGCTCATACTGAGGAAATTTCCGCTATAGACAAGGAAATTCAGGAGCTTTTTGAAATTTCCAACAAAATTCACAATCTTTCTCAGCGCAGTCTTCACAAGGTTGGAATCATTCGATTTAACCCATTCAAAGATATTGGCGGCGATCAAAGTTTTGCAATTGCCCTTTTAGATGGAAAAGACTGCGGCATAACCATTTCATCCCTGCACACCAGAGAAGGAACTCGTATTTATTCAAAACCAATCACCAAAGGAGAATCTGAAAAATATACCTTAACCGAAGAAGAAAAAGCTGCCATCAAATCAGCTGTAACAATCAAACCCAGCAAAATTTAATGGCCAATAAAAGCCATTTAAAATAACTTAAGTTTATAAAAAGCCAAATATATCATGACTGATGAAGTAAAAAAAATTGTAAAAGTTCCAACAAGCATCACTGTAAAGAAATTTAGTGAACTTTTGGCGCTGCCTGTTTCTCAAGTAATAACAGAACTGCTTAAAAACAATATTCTTGCGACCATTAACGAGGAAATTGATTTTGACACAGCCACCATTATCGCTCAGGATCTTGGATTTGAGACAGAAGCTGACCTTGTTGTTTTGGACAGCGAAACAATCACGGTTGAAAAATTGATTGAAATCTGCAAAAAGGAAAAGGAATCTGGCAAAAACCTTCGCTCTCGCCCTGCGGTTGTGACTATTCTTGGTCATGTTGATCACGGCAAGACAACATTGCTCGACACAATTAGAAAGGCCAGTGTAGCAGCCAAAGAAGCTGGTGGAATCACTCAGCACATCAGCGCCTATCAAGTAAAAAAGAAAGGCCAGCTTATTACCTTTATTGACACACCTGGACATGAAGCCTTTTCTGGAATGCGAGAACGAGGAGTTAGTATAGCTGATATCGCCGTGCTTGTTGTTGCTGCTGATGATGGAGTTCGTCCACAAACCAAGGAAGTTATCGAGTATTTAAAAGAAAAAAAGATTCCTACCGTTGTTGCTATCAACAAAATTGACAAACCAGATGCTAACCCACAAAGAGTGAAACAAGAATTGGCTGACAACGGAATTATAATCGAACAATGGGGCGGCGATGTGATGGCAGCTGAAATAAGTGCCAAACAAAACATCGGCATTGATGATTTGCTTGAAAACATCTTGCTCGTAGCAGAAGTTGAGGATTTTAAAGCTGACGATAAAAGAGATGGTTTTGCAATCGTACTTGAATCAAATCTTGATCCGCAAAAAGGACCCGTGGCCACAATTCTGGTTAAAACAGGAACTTTGAAAGTTGGTCAAGATGTGACCGCCGGAACAGCCTACGGTCGTATTCGAAAAATTGAAGACTTTACCGGTAGAAATTTATTAACCGCTGGACCATCCACACCTGTAACATTAATGGGTCTTAATAGCACACCAAACACCAATGATGTGCTTCAGGTTGTAAGTGGAAAATCAATTGCACGACTAAAATCCAAAGAATTTTCTGGTGGTCTTATTGAGCGCAAAGAAAAAGTTACTTCGCAAAAATTAATGCGAATTATGGAAGAAGACAAAATTCAAAAACTCAACATCGTGCTCAAGGCAGATGTTCAAGGTTCTCTTGAAGCAATCGAACAGATAATCTCAACAATCAAAACCGATGAAGTTATCATCAACATTGTTGAATCAGAAGTAGGAAACATCACCGAATCTGATGTTAAGGTCAGCGCACCTTCACAAGCTGTCATCTTTGGTTTCAATGTAGAAACAACGCCTGTTGCCAAAAGATTAGCCGAAGGAAGTGAAGTTAAAATCAAAACTTTCAAAATTATTTACGAACTTGTTGAAGAAGTTAAAAAGATGGTGATCGATATGTTACCGCCAGAAATTGTTCGCACGGATCTAGGAATGGTTAATGTTTTGGCAATTTTCAAAACTGGCAAACGCGATATGATCGTGGGAGGAAGAGTTACTGACGGGAAAATTACCAAAGGTGCTCAAATTGAAATCCGTCGCGATGGTGAAATCATCGGCAAAGGAAAACTTGAACAACTTCAACAAGACAAAAAAGTAACTGCCGAAGTTGGAAAAGGAAATGAATGCGGAATAGTTTTTGAAGGCGACACCAAAATCAAAGCTGGCGACACACTTCTCGCATTTACAGAAGAAGAAAAGAAAAGAACCCTTTAAAACCCTAACATCCCTAATCACCCAAATGAGCGAAAGAATTGTAAAACTTAATAAACTCTTCAAAGAACATCTTGGCGAAATATTCCAAAGAGAACTTAGTTTAAAACCCGGAGTTTTTTTGACGATTGCGAAGGTTGACACAACTCCCGATCTCCGATATACTCGAGTATCCATAAGCGTTTTTCCTTTCAAGGATACCGACTATGCGATGAAGACACTTGCCAAAGAAATTGAACAAAAAACTCAAAATGCGTCCACTTCCACGCTTGCAATTTGTTTCAGATTCAACCGAGGAAGAAGCAGACAAAATAGAAAAAATTCTTATCCAAATCTAAAATACATCTTAAAACTCTTAGCACCCTAAAATCCCCATTAGCGTGGGGATTTATTCGTAGAATATGAAGAATTTCGAAAAAGAATTTAATACTCTTTCATACATCATAAAGAATTCAAAAAAAATTCTACTTTTTGCGCACTCTGGTCCGGATGGTGACACAGCAGGGAGCGTTCTTGCTTTCAAGGAATATCTAGAAATGATCGGCAAAGAAACTGATATCGCCTGCGTTGATCCATTGCCATTATTTTTAGAAACACTAACACAGCAAACATTTGAAATTCCAGAGCATTTGGATTTGAAAAAATATGATGCAGCTATAGGATGCGACAGTGTTGAGCGTGGTTTTCAAAATATTTTACCTCAACTTCCAGAAAAAACTGCGACTGTCATCATTGATCATCACCCTGACATCACAACCCCCGCTGATGTTGTTATTATTGATGCCAAGCGTTCCTCAACTTGTGAAATTATTTATGAATACTTGATCAATCAAAATGCACATATTTCCAAAAGCATCGCGACATATTTAATGATCGGCATATTATCAGACACAGGTAATTTTCAACATGCCAACACCTCAAGTCGAGTGATGGAAATTTCTTCTGACCTTATGAAAAAAGGAGCTTCTGTTTCTAAAATCATTGAAGCCACTTTTGCTAACAAAAAACTTTCTACCTTAAAACTCTGGGGTCGCGCATTTGAAAAAGCAAAAATCAATCCAATTAATGGATTGATCACAACCGTCCTAACAAAAGAAGACATCGAAGAATGCAGCGCCTCTACTGAAGATATTGGACAAGTCGCATCAATCTTAAATACTGTCCCCGGCACAAAATTTTCACTAGTACTTTCCGAGCGCGACAACGGAACTATCAAGGGCAGTCTTCGCTCAGAAGAATACAAAGGAGTTGATGTCAGTGAAATCGCCCACCTCTTCGGCGGTGGCGGTCACAAACTCGCTTCCGGTTTTGAAATCCACGGCAAAATAATCGAAACCCCCACAGGTTGGGAGATAGTATAATTTAAATTTTTAATTTCCAATTTTTAATTTTTAAATAAATCTTAATGTTAAAATTTTTAAACATTAGAAATTTAAAAATTATTTATAAAATTACAAAATTAAAAATTAAAAAATTATCCCCCTACTCTTTATAATATTCAAGTTTTAAAGTTTCGCCAACAACGATATAAGAACAACTTTCCATCCAGTCTCCGGAGTTTGCAAAAGCTACCCCATGTGGATTATCCATCAACTCTGGCCAATGAGTATGCCCAATAATAATTCCATCCATTTTTCGAGACCTTGCATATGATAACGCCAATGTCCTAATTTTTGAAACAATTTCTGCATATTTTTTTGAGTTTTTATTTGCAGAAAGTGATTTTTTTGATCGAGAAAAAATTTTTAAAAAAGCACTTAATCTAACGAGCAGTAATATAGAAATAACGACGTGATTTCTAGTGAAAGCATCGAACTCATCTCCGTGCATCACGAGATATTTTTTATGATCATGTCTTATGACGTATTCATTACGCATTTTTATTTTTCCAAAAGTAAACTCAAAAAAAGCTCGAAAAGCTCTGTCATGATTTCCTGGAATATACACGATTTTGGTTCCCTTTTCTGAAAGAGCAGCCACCAATTTAATCACCCGATGTTCATCGGATCCGATATTTTTATAATTAGTGCTCCAAAGTTCAAAAACGTCGCCATTTAAAATAAGCCGATATGGCGGATTGTCTAAAAGTTTATGCAAAAAATTACCAAGTTTTCTCGCCTTGCTTCTTTTTGACCCCAAATGAAAGTCGCTAATTACAATTGTATCTTCTTTGCGGTAGTTCAATTCCATATTTACTTGCCCCGCTAAATTATGGTAATCCATATTATTTAACTAGGTTTTTTTGTTTTAAAAAAAGAAAACGGGCTTTCTCGCCCGTTTTTATACTCAATATATCTATTATAGCACGTTTTTACCTTCCTGTCCATTATTTGTACGGAATTTGTATTTTCTCTTGTCATTCCGGACTTGATCCGGAATCCAGAACTTAGCCCAACCTTTTTGACATTTAATCATTCAGATTTGATTAAAAATTTAAAATTAAAAATTAAAAATTTGCCGTTTTAATTTAATACCCAAAAAAATAAAATACTGCTAGAATTGTAATATAAACACTATACTTAAATTTATGCACATCGGTTGTCACGTTTCAATTGCTGGAGGAGTTTTTAATGCACCAAAAAATGCCGCTGATTTTGGTTGCGAAGCTATGCAAATTTTTACCCGCTCTCCCCAAGGAGGCAAAGCCCCCGAACTCACCCCTGAAATTCTGAAGAAATTTAAGTTGTCAGTTGAAAGTTGTAAGTTGTCAGTTATTGTCGTGCATACTCCTTTTTACATCAACTACGCCTCTGCCGACAATCGCACGCGACGAACTTGAACGTGCAAGTCTGCTTGGCGCAAAATATGTCATGACTCATCTTGGATCTGCTGGCGAGCTTTTTGAGAATGAAGCTTCAGAAAAAGTTGCTGAGATGCTTAAAAAAACTTTAGACGGATACACAGGCTCAGCAGAACTTCTTCTCGAAAATGCAGCCGGCTCCGGAAAAATAATCGGCGCAACATTTTCCCAGCTTTCTGAAATTATAAAACTTGTTAACCATACTAAATTAGTAGGCATTTGTTTGGACACACAACACTCTTTCGCTTCCGGCTATGACTGGCGAGATTTTGATAACACTCTCAAAAAAATTGACAGTGAAATTGGACTTGCAAAAATCAAACTGATTCATTGCAACGACTCCAAAACAGAACTCGCCTCCCGCAAAGATCGCCACGAACACATCGGCAAAGGATTGATCGGCGAAGCCGCTTTCAAAAATATTACAAAATTTGCCCAAGAAAAAAATATCGATATGATTTTAGAAACAGAACATGATTTTGTGAAAGAGGACGTTGATTTATTAAAAAGTTTCCGAAAATAAAAATTTTTCATTCCCTTTATTCCCTTTTTCCCTTTTCATTCCCTTTGAAACCCTTTACCCCCTTATTCCCCTTAAACTATTTTTGCATTTTTATTCCCAAAATAAAAAGAGACAATGAAGTTAGTTTCAACTTCCTTGTCTCTTTTTCAACGTCTACCACTAAAATTAAAGATTCTAACTTCATTAATGTGTGTTACTTCCACATGTGTCATGGAGCCAGCATAACGTTCACTTAAAACCATTTCCATTGCTTCATCTTCAGAAGAAGCAATGATAATAGCCTGACAACATTCCCACATTCCATCCTTACGCTGCTTCCAGCTTGCCATATAAGCGTTCACAATTTTTCTCCTTTTCTATATTTAGTTGTAAAATAACTTTTTCTCCTATAAAGGCACCGATGAGGTGCACTCAATGAGAGAGGCAAGGAAGTTAATTTCAACTTCCTTGCCAATAACAGTCAGTTAATCGGAGCATCATACATCCTATAAATAAGCCTTTCTTCCAGTATAGGTTCGATTTTAATGTCGCATATTGTGCAATTAGCCTTGTAATTTCTGAATATTTCTTCAGCTCGCTGTTCCGACAATGCCAACACAATAACTCCATTACGAATTCCATTTTTATAAGAACTCCAACTAATTTGATATGCATTCATGACTTTCTCCTTTTCTATATTTAATTGTGAAATAACTTTTCTCTTATGAGTCCACCACCATAATGAACTCAATGAGAGAGGCAAGGAAGTTGGTTTCAACTTCCTTGCCAAAGTAGGATATGACCATCACGAGGAATGCTCCTTGCCACACTTTATGCAAATTGGCACATAGACCTTTTTCTGCCTATCATAAAGATCCTGAATAGTAGAACGTTTTCCGGCATACACCACTCCAAGCATTACAACCTTAAATGTTTCATTGCCACATTCACATTTTAAAGTTATTTGTGCCATTTTTTCTCCTTTTCTATATGTAGTTGTGAGATAACTTTTCTCCTATAAATTCACCACGATGATGAACTCAATGAGAGAGGCAAGGAATTTCGCTGAATTCCTTGCCAAACTTTTACTTCTCTACATAAAATATTGTTACTGATGAAAATCCTCTCGTGCCTTGCGCACCAACAAAATTTCCCGCAACCGAATGACTTACCACCTTTACCTTATTTTTATTCTTGCTCAACCAATTGTTTGCATACATTAATGCTTCTTGTTCCGCCTCCTTCATCTTATTACAGTCAGCGCCTACTCCCACCATATGCGTTTGTATGTTCTTCGAATAAAATGTAACGATCCTTATTACAGCTTCTTCTTTAGATCCACCTTCTCTTGCAATTGAAACAGATGAGGTGGCAATCAGCAGAATAAAAACTATTACTAACTTTTTCATGACTTTCTCCTTTTCTATGTTTGGGTTGAATTTAAATGAACTGTGTTGCGATGTTTATTCGAATTTCATTCGGATTTAATTCGTCAGGCATCGTCAGGCATTCGGATAATTCATCGTAACAACACAGTATAGCAGTTTTTAGATAAAACGTCAATAATAGCGCCACACATTTTGTATTTTCACTATTTCTTCCTTATTTAAAGCACTTTTTTCAGTCTAAGTATTGACATTTTCACCGTTGTTTGATAAAATAGAACCATGGAAAGACTAAAGAACGAACTCTTAAGCATAGGATTGACTGACAAGGAGGCGAGTGTATACCTCGCTTGTCTTGAGCTTGGCCCAACCAATATCCAAAACGTTGCAGACAAGGCCGGCATCAAGCGCAGTACTGTGTACGATATCCTGGAAAGTCTCAAAGAAAAAAGTCTCATGCACGTGACAACCAAGGGCAAAAGGAAGCAATATATCGCTTCCGAACCAGAAAACCTGCTTGCAACCATCAAGGAAAAAGAAAAGATTCTCAAAGAGATCCTTCCTCAACTCAAATCAATCAACAATGTTGGCTTCGCCAAACCAAAAATTACTTTTTATGAAGGGAAAGAAGGCTTACGTGATATTTATATGGAAGCGCTCAAATCCAGCACCAATAATGCTGACTGGATTTCTCCAATGAAATCAGTTCTGGAAACAGTGGGTACTGAGTGGATGGAACACTACGTTGAACTCAAAGTAAAAAGGAATTATTGGATTCGATCAATTCATGTTTCTGATCTCGTGATTGATTCATACAAATATCAAGACCCCACAACTTTCAAAAAAACTCTGCGCGATGTTAGATTTTCTCCAAAAGGAATAAACATTCCAAACGCCATCGGAATTTATGACAACAAAGTTGCAATCCTAAGTTCACGCAAAGAAGGTTTTGGTTTTATCATTGAAAGTGAGGACTACGCCCAATCAATGAAAGAACTTTACAAACTTCTTTGGGACAAAAGCAAAACAGTTGAACAATTAAACGATTCCGATAAAAATCTCGAAAATCAAAAAGTGCAAAAAGCAACTGAAGAAGACATTTATTACTAAGTTGCAAAATCTTTAGCCTTATTTTTACTTTCGTTTTTTATCAGTAAAGCCAACTACTTTCGACTCTCCTTTTTCAGGATTAGTTACCATAAGCTTTGAAATAACTTTGAAAATAACCTTAAAATTTTCCTTATTTTCTTTTTCCATTTTTTC
>Ga0076171_130_pt1 | contig 11408 bp, 9 predicted proteins | sample RifGroD2_FD_67768 | JGI IMG/M metagenome (GOLD analysis project Ga0076171, IMG submission 67768) | Parcubacteria (Moranbacteria) bacterium GW2011_GWD2_36_198
AATGCAAAAGAAAAAGAAAGAAATGTTTAATAATTTGAGCAAATAGGACTTTTTACGAAAAAGCCAGTTTCAAGCTCATATGTGGATTAGATTATACTGAGTAAAGGCGCTTTCGCAATGGAAAGCGCCTTAAGTGGGCAGAGTTTTTTGTCGCGCGCGTTTTTTGCACTGTGCCTTCGTTGAGGCAGATACTCGCGACTTCTTGTTTCGCCCGATATTGCTATGTCCTTGTGTTGCAATCCTCTTATGAATTTGCTGGTTCTGTCAATCCTCCATGCTATGGATAAAATCTGGTTGGCAGTCTCCTCGGCTCCAGCTGCCTCGCTCGATGTTCTACGCGATTGCTACGATTTGCACACTGAGCATAGTGGTTTCCTCCTTTGAGTGATAACAACTCGGAAATCAGCTCGTAATTTAACCATCGCCATTGGGTCGTGCTTCTGTTGGGTCTCTGTCTTGGAACCCTCTTTCTTTCATATTGCACCTCCTTTGATGAGATAAGCGACTTTTGAGAAATAAAATAGAGTAATTACACTATTGGCCACTCCATGGTTATTTTCTCCTTTGCAAGATAACAACTTTGTATTTTTATTTTATCAATTTATATGAATCATTGTCAAACTGATTTCAGTGGACATTTTTAGTTTTCAGTTGTAATATTAATTACTATGAAATTTGAACTGGATAAAAAATTTACGCCTGCAGGTGATCAACCAAGTGCGATTGAGGCTCTTATCTATGGCTTGGAACATAGGGAAAAATTTCAAACATTGATGGGGGTAACAGGTTCTGGAAAAACTTTTACGATGGCGAATGTGATTGAGCATGTGCAGAAGCCGACCTTGGTGATTGCGCCGAATAAAACTTTGGCGGCGCAATTAGTGCAAGAGTTTCGAACCTTTTTTCCAAAAAATGCAGTGGAATATTTTGTTTCATATTACGACTATTATCAACCAGAGGCTTATATTTCTTCGTCTGATACTTATATTGAAAAAGAAGTGCAAATAAATGAAGAGATTGATCGCTTGCGTCACGCTGCCACTAGCGGACTTTTGTCGAGACGAGATGTAATCATCGTGGCGTCAGTTTCATGTATTTATGGATTAGGTTCACCGGATTATTATCGTGAAGGAACAGCTGAGGTTATTGTCGGTGCAAAACAAAATCGTGAGGAGTTGATGAAAGGAATGATTGATATGCAATATCATCGCAGCGATGTTTTGGCGCGTGGAAAATTTAGAGTGACAGGTGACACGATTGAGGTGATGACGCCGAGTCGAGAAATTGTCACGCGCATTGAATTGAAAGAAGGCAAGGTTGCTCGTATTTATGAATATGATTTTTTGACAGGAGAAAAATTGGGTGAGCTTGAAAAAACCCTGATATATCCAGCTAAACATTTTGTGGTACCGGAACCTGTAATGAAAGAAGCGCTAGGTGAAATTGAAAGGGAGGCTAAAGAGCGCGTGAAATATTTTAGAGATAATAATAAATTATTGGAGGCCGAAAGAATTGAAAGGCGTACCAAACAAGATTTGGAGATGATGCGCGAAGTTGGATATTGCAATGGAATTGAAAATTATTCGCGCTATTTGACTGAGCGCGAGGCTGGAGAGCCGCCGTATACTTTGGTGGATTATTTCCCAAAAGATTTTTTGATGATCATTGATGAATCGCATGTGACAATTCCTCAATTAAATGCAATGTATGCTGGTGATCGTTCTCGAAAAAACGCACTTATTGAAAATGGTTTTCGTTTGCCAAGTGCATATGATAACAGGCCGCTTAAATTTCCTGAATTTGAAGAGCGTATTAATCAAATGATTTTTACCACAGCCACGCCAGCAGCTTATGAGAAAGAGCATTCAAGTAGTGTGGCGCAGCAGATAATTCGACCAACTGGATTGCTTGATCCGGAAATTATTATTAAATCAGCTAAGGGTCAAGTGAAAGATGTGCTGGCTGAAATTGAAAAAGTTGTCGCAAAAAAAGAGCGAGTGCTTATTACTGCACTTACAAAAAAGATGGCAGAAGACCTTTCGGAATTTTTGAAAGAACATGGTGTGCGCTGCGAATATTTGCATTCAGATGTGGATACATTGGATCGCGTGCTTATTTTGCAAGGACTTCGTAAAGGAGATTTTGATGTGTTGGTGGGTTTGGATCTTCCCGAAGTTTCTTCGGTAGCAATTTTGGATGCTGATAAGGAAGGCTTTTTGCGGAGTGAAACCTCGCTTATTCAAACAATTGGACGAGCTGCCAGAAATATTAATGGCCGTGTTATTCTGTATGCAGACAACATTACTGGTTCAATGAAGCGGGCGATTGATGAAACAAATAGACGTAGAAAAATTCAAGCAGAATATAATAAAAAACATCACATTACTCCTAAAACAATTGAAAAAAATATTAAATCAATCGTGGATCACGAAATAAATCCTGAAATACCGCTTGATTTTTCTCGTCTGGAATCATTGGAAGACATCGCTGGGTATATTAAACAAAAAGAGAAAGAGATGAAAAATGCCGCCCGTTCAATGGAATTTGAAAAAGCCGCCCTTATCCGCGATGAGATTTCAACTTTGCGGAAATTGCAGCTGAAATAATTTTTATTTTAAATCTTTGACAAATAGCTTATAATTGATATATTACATTGACTTGTGTTATTTAAAAATAAAGGCAGTTTTATATAAACAGGAAGCATCTAACCGAGAGGAGGAGGACATGACTGAGAATAAGAATGCAATAAATTGCGCTGGTGTTCCGTTTGTTCCTGGAGGTATGACGCTTAAAGAGCATGTTGAAGGTGGTATTTTGGTCTGGAATCCAGCCATGATAAAACCATTCCTTTTTAAAGAACAAAGAAGGTGCGGAGGAATTCTTGGCAGAAAATTGCTTGAATTGTATCCATTGCGCTCGATCCAAGCTGTTCATGGTAATATTCTCGATTTTCTGCTGGAGAACCCTGCATGTATTCGTGCGGAATGGAATAGTCTGGTTTTCTTGGACCCTATTTTTGAAGCATATGACAAGAGTCTTCATGTGCGGCAGTTAATTCGGGAAATAAATGGACGATATCATGCCAGTCTATTATGGTTGGACGTCAGTATGTGCGAGATTCATCCAGTAGCGCTTCTAAACGAGGATGTTTCAATGTAGAGGCAACCGTTGTTCAGTGCTCAACAAAAAAGCGACCTCGAGCTATAGAAATAGTAAGGGGTCTTTTTTTATTGCCTTGTGTTATTTCGAATAGCCCTGTAAAATGGGTTAAGTGTTAAATATCTAAATAATTTTAAGCATTAATTAGTTGTATTTTATGGAAAATGAAAACAAAGTAGAAGACAAAATATTGGAAGCGTCAGAAACAAAAGTTGATTTATCTGCCGGGGAGGCAGGAAAAAAAGTTTCTTTTGTTGAAAAAATGAAAAAAAGATGTTGTGGAAATGGTCCATGTAAAATTAATTGCAAAAACAAAGGTATTATAGCTGCTGTTGTTATTTTATTGCTTTTGATTGCGGGAAGCTACGGATACAAGCAATATCGAGAAAAGATAGATCTTGGTCCAGAGGCTGTGAAAACTAAGGTGGAGAAATTTTTGAGTGAAAATGTACCAGCAACAGCAAAGTAATAAAGAGGGGGATTTATATAAAATTACAGTTACTGTAGATAAGCAGGAAATTCCAATTTTTGTAACTCGTGATGGGAAAAAGCTTATCCAAGCACAAGGCGTTATCGATTTGGATCAAAAACCAGCTGATCCAAATGCTCAAGCGCAAGCTCCTGAAAAAACAGAAGCTGAAAACAAAACCGATGTGCCAGTTGTTGACTTGTTTGTGATGAGTTATTGCCCATATGGACTTCAAATGGAAAGAGGTGTTTTAGCAAAAATAAAATTCAATGTAAAATTTGTTGATTATACTTTGCACGGACAAAAAGAAGTTACTGAAAATGTTAATCAATATTGCATTGGAAAAACACAGCCAACTAAGTTGAACAATTATCTAAAATGTTTTTGGAAAGACAGCAAAGGTACGGCGGCTGCTTGTATGAAAACTGCAGGGGTTAATGCTGCTAGTGTCGCAACTTGTGTTGCTGATACCAACAAGGAATTTAATCCAACAGAAAAAGCGATGGGATTGAACAAGGAAGAAACTGTGAAATTTGGAGTGCAAGGTTCTCCAACACTTGTGATTAATGGAACAACTGTTTCATCTGGTCGCGATAGCGCAAGCGTTTTGAAAGCTATTTGTTCAGGATTTACAACTCAACCAAAGGAATGTCAGGCAAAATTATCTGCCACATCTCCTGCAGCTGGATTTGATGATGAGGCTGCTGCAGCAGGAGGGGCTGCATCTGCTGCATCTTGCGCAACACCAGCGAATTAGAGTTTATTCTACTGTTTAAAAAAAGAGGAGCTAATGGCTCCTCTTTTTCGTTAGGAAAAAGCAAGGGCATAAAATTTACACCTTGCTCATTGCTGGGGCAAATACTTCACTCTTCGCTAAAATTTACACTGCGCGCCTACGCCTACTGGCGGGCGCTACGTTTCAAAATTTTTTAACGCTCATCGCTTGTATTTTACCTACGCATGTCACAACGGTGTAAATTTCATGCCCTTGCTTTTTGTATTGATAAATTTGAAGCTTTGTCGTATAGTGTATGGAAAGTAATAGAATGGTTTAGCGTAGTAATTTTAGTACCTCAAAAGGGGAAGGTTTTTGCATTTCTAATAAAATTTATGGAAGATAAAATAATCATCAAGGGTGCGCGTGAGCATAACCTAAAAAATATTGATCTGGAATTGCCTAGGAACAAATTCATTGTTTTTACAGGTCTTTCAGGGAGCGGAAAATCAACTTTGGCATTCGATACTATTTTTGCTGAAGGACAAAGACGATATCTGGAAAGTTTATCAAGTTATGCCAGACAATTTTTAGGGCAAATGGATAAACCTGATGTTGATTATATCCAGGGACTTTCGCCAGCTATTTCTATAGATCAAAAATCGACTTCTCATAATCCGCGATCAACTGTTGGGACAGTCACTGAGATTCATGATTATTTAAGACTTCTTTTTGCTAAAGTCGGGATACCTCATTGTAGTATTTGCGGACGAGAAATTTCAAAACTTTCCACTGATGAAATTGTGGACAGAATTTTGGACATGGGTGGAAAAAGCAAATCGCAAATAATTGAAATTTCTTCGCCAATTGTACGCGAAAGAAAAGGTGAATACTTATCTATGTTGGATGATATGTGGAAACGTGGTTATTCAGAGGCAATTGTGGATGGAAAATTGGAAAGATTAGAAAACTTTAAAGATATAAAATTAGGGAGATATAATAAACACAGCATTGATATTATTGTTGACAATATTGCTGTTAATGAAGAAAATCTCAGTAGAATTTTTGAAGGAGTTGAAAAAGCACTCAGACTTTCGCACGGGATTGTGAAGGTAAAATGCATAGGACAGAAATTAGGAATTAGGAATGAGGAATTAGGATTAAAATCTAAAATTTCAAAAAATAAAAAAGTTGATGATATATGTGCAGTAGAGCAGATTTTTAATCAGAATTTATCTTGTCCTATTCATGATATTGAATTTCCTGAAATGGAGCCGCGTCTTTTTTCTTTTAATTCCCCCTATGGCGCTTGTGAAGGTTGCGAAGGATTGGGTATGAAAAAAGAAATTGATCCTGCGCGTGTTATGCCAGATCTAAACAAAACTATCGGTGAAGGAGCTATTATGCCTTGGAGTTTTAAACCTAATAACTATCAAGGAACAGTACTTAAGGCTGTTGCGCAATATTACAGTATTCCAGATAATAAAAGACTTCGGGATTTATCAAAAGATAAAATTGATATTTTGTTGTATGGAACTGAGGATGAGGATTTGATAAAAGTTAAATATCACTTCAAAAGTGGCAGCGGTCATTATAATGTGCGTTGGAAGGGTGTGGTGGCGTGGTTACAGGAAAGATATCGCACGACAACTTCTGATGCAGTGCGCACTGACATTGAAAAATATATGTCGCAAAAACCTTGTTCGACTTGCAAGGGAACAAGATATAAAAGTGATGTCTTGCTTGTTAGTGTTGGGGGTAAAAATATTTATGAAATTTCAGCGCTTAGTATTTGGCAATGTATAGAATTTTTCAAAAATTTAAAAATAACTACCAGAGAGGAATTGATTGCTGGTAGAATTTTAAAAGAAATTGTTGCGCGCTTAGTTTTCTTGAATAATGTTGGTTTGGATTATCTGACTCTTGGTCGAGCAGCATATTCTTTGTCTGGTGGAGAATCGCAGAGAATACGTTTAGCATCTCAAATTGGATCACAATTGGTTGGAGTTTTATATATCTTAGATGAGCCTTCTATTGGACTACATGCTCGTGATAATGCGAAACTTATTGAAACATTAAGACAACTACAACAAATAGGTAATACCTTGATTGTGATTGAACATGACGAGGAAATGATGCGCTCTGCTGATTGGTTGGTGGATATTGGACCAGGAGCTGGAAAGCATGGTGGCGAGATTGTGGCACAAGGATTGCCCCAAGATGTTATTAATAATCCAAAATCATTGACGGGAAAATATTTACGCCACGAGCTTGAAATTGAAATTCCAAAATTTAGAAGGCAAATGAAAAGAAAAAGAAGCATCACGGTGCGTGGAGCAAGTGAACATAATCTTAAAAATGTGACAGTGGAATTTCCACTTAAGGTTTTTACTTGTGTTACTGGAGTTTCTGGCAGTGGAAAATCAACATTGGTAGAAGAAACTTTGTACAAGGCATTGGCCAACAAATTGCATCGTGCACTTGATGTGCCTGCGAAACATAATGAAATTATTGGAATCGAAAATATCAATAAAGTTATTATGATTGATCAATCTCCGATTGGTCGTACGCCGCGCTCAAATCCTGCCACTTACACTGGTCTTTTCACTCATATTCGCGAACTGTTTGCGCAGACAAAAGATGCTAAGCTTAGAGGATATGGTCCGGGTAGATTTTCATTCAATGTGGCTGGCGGACGTTGCGACAATTGCAGTGGTGAAGGATATCTTAAAATCGAAATGCAATTTATGCCTGACGTTTATTTGCCGTGCGATGTTTGTAGTGGCAAAAGATATAATAGTGAGACTTTACAAGTTAAATATAAAGGCAAGAATATTTCTGAAGTGCTAGCGATGACAGTTTCAGAAGGTGTGGAATTTTTTGGTGCACTTTCAAAAATTTATGAACCGTTAAAAGTCCTCGAAGAAGTTGGCTTGGGGTACATTGAACTTGGACAAAGCGCAACCACCCTTTCTGGAGGCGAAGCGCAAAGAATAAAACTTGCCTCGGAACTTTCTCGTCGCGCAACAGGAGACACTTTGTATATTTTAGATGAACCAACCACCGGTCTTCATTTTGATGATATTAAAAAACTTTTAACCGTGCTCAATCGTCTTGTTGATGCAGGAAATACCGTGGTTGTTATTGAACACAATATGGACGTGATTAAAACGGCAGATTGGATTATTGATATGGGACCTGAAGGTGGCGATGGCGGTGGAAAAATTGTCGTAACGGGTCCACCAGAAGAAGTTATCAAATATTACAAAGAAAGTTACACCGCCAAATATCTGCGGCAGGTTTTGAAGCCGAAGAGTATAACTTAGTTATAAAGTTCATAAAGTAAAAAAGACCAAAGCACAAGCGGTCGTATGAAGTTTGGTTTTTTTGGAAATAGATAAAAAAAGAGGGCGGAAGTTTTCTTTGACGATTTAGCCAAATAAACTTCCGCCCTTTGTAATAAATTTTATTTGTTATTTTTTTTCTATAAAAAAACGATTTTCAAAAATGTGCAGCAATTTCATGTGAAGAAAAGCAAAAGTTTCACAGTGGTTTGAATTATGAGAATAGCTAATTTCTACCTGTCTATGCATTGATGTTAATATCTTATTCAATTTCTGTTCGTAGTCTGCAACTGAAAACTGACCTTCTTTTATTTCCTTGATTTTTTCTTTTAGCCATTCACGCTGTTTCGCGCTAATAGTGCGCATCTTAATACTTTCCAATATTTCGTCAAGGCATATCACTGTTTGTTGTGTCAGCTTGTATTTCATGGAGATTCTCCTTTTTGCCTTTTTTGGCGTTTATTGTTATGTTAATGTCAAGTTACTACAGTTTTCATTTATAGTCTTATTTTAATAAAATGTCAATAATAAGCGATAAAATTAAAGAATTGCCTATAACGCCGGGGGTGTATTTTTTCCGTGATCAAAATGGCAAGATTTTGTATATTGGTAAGGCGACTAATCTTAAAAGCCGCGTGGGATCGTATTTTCGAGGGGATATTGTGGTAGGCAGAAGTGAGTGGATTGGTTTGATGGTGGTTCAAGTGGCTGACATTGATTTTGAGCAAACTGATTCAGTGCTGGAGGCTTTGATTTTGGAAAGCAATCTAATTAAAAAACATCAGCCGAAATATAATACCTTGGAAAAGGATGATAAATCATTTTCTTATTTTGTTGTAACTAAAGAAGAATTTCCAAAATTTTTGATTTTTAGGAAAACCGATATTGATCTTGAAAAGCTAGAAGCTAAAAGTTATAAGCTAAAAGCTATTTACGGTCCATATACGAGCAAGCAACAGATGCAGATTGCACTTAAAATTATTCGCAGGATTTTTCCTTTTCATGCGGGTAAACAAAAAACTGAAAAGGGATGTTTGGATTTTCAAATCGGTCTTTGTCCTGGACCGTACAGTGATGCTATTTCTAAGGTTGATTATAAAAAAAATATCCGCGGAATAGAAATGATTTTACAGGGCAAGAAAAGAAGTTTGATTTCAAGAATGGAAAAAGAGATGCAAACTTTTGCCAAAAAAAATGAATTTGAAAAAGCGGCAGTTTTGCGAAACAAAATTTTTGCCCTGCAGCATATTCGCGACGTCGCGTTGATGACAAGAGATTTTGAGCCTGTTGAATTTTCTAAAAAGCTAACGCCTAATAAGCTAAAGCCTGCCCGTATAGAGGCTTATGATATCTCCAATATTTCAGGCGATCACGCTGTTGGCTCAATGGTAGTTTTTGAAAACCTGCCTACCGGACAGGCAGGTGGGCAAGCTAACAAATCTCAATATCGTAAGTTTAAAATTAAAACAGTAAATGGTAGTAATGATGTGGCGATGATGAAAGAAGTTTTGTCGCGAAGATTTAATAATGATTGGGCGATGCCAGATTTGATTTTACTAGATGGCGGACAGGGACACGTTAATATGGCAGAGAAATTGCTGCACGAAGAGCTGGGATTAGTGGTTGGGATTGTTGGTGTAGCAAAAGGTCCGACACGCAAAAAACTTGATATTAGATATAATACTAATCTACAAATAAATGCCAATTCACTAATTGTGAATGTACTTCAAGATGACAATCTCGTGAAATTCATTATGGATGAAGCTCACCGTTTTGCAATCTCTTATCACCGAAAATTACGCAGCAAAAACTCTTTAAAATAAAATCCTACTACACAACTACATATAGAAGGATTGAGAAAATATCATCTTTACCATTCTACTTCATATGGTAAAATTTGTTTTGTTATTGTTGAAAAGAAAAAAGAGGCAACCAACTATGGCTGTCTCTTTTGTATGTAATTCGGTATCATTTAAGATTATTCTTTTGAATTTGGATGTATTGCAATGAAGCGTGCTGCACCTTCCAGTGTTTCAAAGTGGTGTAAGTTGTTTAGCTTATTATTTAGTAAGTTACTACGTGTAAATCGTGATTCGCCTATAATTAGGATTGGAATGCCTGGAAAATTTTTAGACAGGGTGTTAATCATAGCGAATTTTTTTATGAGCATTTCTTTGTGAGGCTCAATTACGATAAATTTGAATTCCCCAGGACTTTTTTTGAGAACCATTAATGCATATTCGAGCGATGGAAAAATGGCCCTAACTTGGTATTCTCTCAGACCAAGGTCAAAACCAAGCATCATGTTAAGTTCCTCGGGGTTTTCAGTTTCGTTGATAAGTAATGTTTTCACGGGTGTTCTCCTTTCATATTTGCGCCTTTTGGCGGTTTTTTGTGAAGTAACTGTTGAAATATATTTATACAGCTAGACTGATGAATTGTCAATTGTGAAATTAATTGAAAGACAGTTTGAAGTGTTGCGTATGAATAATTACAAATCAAGACTGAGATTCGGGAAGATAGGCGAACTCAGTTTTGTGCAATGGGAATGAAAATATGATAAAAAAAATATCACGAAAAATTTTGCCAAGCTTTCTACTTGCTGCAATTCTTGTAATTGTGGGTGGTTTTTCTGATGGAATGGTTGCTTCGGCTGAAATGAATTCAATGGATAATAATATTACATTGAATCAAACAATGCATTCAGTAAACACTGTAAATGTCATTATACATCAAGATGAAACTACGGATAATAATGCATTAAAACCTTGCTGTGAAAACAAGCAGGGTGGTGCTTCAGCAATCCAAGCTTCTACTTTCAATCAGAATATTAAATTTTCTTCTCTTGGCACTGAAACTGTTATTGATCCAAATTATATTTTTCAATATAAATTAATAGAATTATCTTCTGCTTCGCCACCGAAGCCGGATATTATTTCTTCAGTTTTTCTGAAGGAATAAATCTTTTTTCTTGTTTGCCCTTTTGAAATAAGGGTGGTTTTTGGTATACTTAAAAAAATAAACACTTATATAATATGCAAAAAATAACAGTTCCAATTGTTGGAATGCATTGCAAGTCTTGTGAAATTCTTGTTGAGAACAAACTGTCTGAAATTAGTAAGATCAAAAAAATAGACGTCAATTGTAAGAAGGGAACAGCTGATATTTATTACGAATCTCAAAAACCTAGTATGGTGGAAATAGAAAAAGCCATCAGGGAAGCTGGTTATACAGTTGGAGTGAGAGAAAAAAAACCGTTGTTCAGTCGGAATATAAATGAATATAAAGATTTGGGGATCGCTTTTTTGTTTCTGTTTGGTATTTATTTGATTGCAAAAAATTTAGGACTAGCTGACATTGGAGTAAGTTCCGCATCAAATCCATCGAGCTTGGGTGTGGTTTTTTTGGTGGGAATTACAGCTGGGATTTCAACTTGTATGGCATTGGTTGGAGGTTTGATTTTGGGAATTTCTGCTCGTCATTCCGAGAAACATCCTGAGGCTACTGCCGCGCAAAAGTTTCGTCCACATTTATTTTTCAATGCTGGCAGGATTGTGATTTACGCCTTGTTGGGTGGAATGCTCGGCTTGATTGGATCTTCATTTCAATTGTCAGGGGTGACTTTGGGAATTTTGACGATTGCGGTGGGAATTGTGATGTTGTCGCTCGGACTTAAGTTGATCGGAATTTTTCCCCGTTTGGAAAATGGTGGAATAACTTT
>Ga0076171_135_pt1 | contig 8426 bp, 9 predicted proteins | sample RifGroD2_FD_67768 | JGI IMG/M metagenome (GOLD analysis project Ga0076171, IMG submission 67768) | Parcubacteria (Moranbacteria) bacterium GW2011_GWD2_36_198
CGAATTACCCCATATCTTAGCAGATTTAGCCCCTTCAAGCTCATCTTGCGTTAGAATGGGTATTCATTTCAAGCTCATGTTGCATTGGAGTAGACTTACACTTTCCTGCAGGTGCAGGAAAGTGTATAACTGAGAATACAGTACAGAAATGCGTATTTAGAAGATATTTTTATAAACTTTATCGACCAACAAATAATTTACGCAATTCCCCACCTTCTGCTTTTTTATTTCTAGCACTAAATCATCTGGCAAAGCATCTTTTCCAATCAGCACACTATTCTGCAATTTTTTATATCCTAAAACATACAACTCTTCCCGCAACCAATTACGAACTCTGTTTTTATTCTCTGGAATATCAAAAATAACCACCCGATATTTTCCATCCCATTTTTTTGTCTGACTCTTTTTTCTCCCTAAAATAAATTTGGCTAATTCCTGCCCCTTAGCAGTCAAGATATATTTAGAATTTTTTTCTTCTACAAATCCATGTTTACGAAGTCTGCGAATGCTTTGTCTTATTGTAATTTCCTTAAATTTTGATTTTCTTTTGTTGCTAGCAGTACCACTAATTGCAAATGGATTTCCACTTGGCAAATCCGCATACAAAGACGGAGAAAGAAACGAACTTATTGTTATCTCCCCTAATTCAAAAACAGTGCTAAACACCCAAGCCGTTGCCGTCAGACTATTTTTCAATACACTTTTTGTAATCGCCTTTTTGAAATTCTCTTTTTTTATTTTCTTTTCCTTTTCCACTTTCTTTTCCATAATTATTTTTTATTATATTTATTTCTATTGTTATATTATACACTTTCCTGCAACTGCAGGAAAGTGTATAATATTTTCGATATCTTTTTGGACTTTGTGACCATCGCAATGTGTCAACATTCCGAAATATGACTGCAGGCATTGATTGAATGATTTTTCTGAAAGCAAACCGTTTTGCAAATCTGAATATTTGGAATTCAGTTTTTTCATCATTCTTCTTTTTGTATTTGTTCGCAAAATTTTATGGTTTGAAAAATTAACCATACCAAGAAAATCAACGCCGGAAGAAAGAGTTTTAATAAAAACTTTATCTGGATGAAGTTGCAACTTTAGTTCTTTTTCTAAAAATTTTTCAACCAAAATTATTTTGCCTTCCAGAATTTCTTTATTCTCAGAGAGAAACACGAAATCATCAGCATATCTAATATAAAATTTTTCTTTTAATTTATGCTTCACAAATTGATCAAACTTGTTCATATAAATATTCACAAAAAGCTGCGAAGTAAGATTTCCAAGTGGAAGTCCAACACCTTCTTTTGTTGATGAAAAACTTTTAATAATGTTTTCCAAAAGCCATATGATATCTTCATCAGGAATATACTCTTTCAAAATATCGAGCAAAATTTTGTGATCAATATTGGCAAAAAATTTTCTAATGTCACATTTCAAAATCCAGCAAGTTTGTGTTTTGTTTTTTGAAACTTTTCTTCCGAAATCCATAAATCGATTTATGGATTTGTGAGTGCCTTTATTGTTTCTGCACGAGAATGAATCCGAAATAAATGTCCGATCAAAAAATGGATACAGGGTTCGATAAATCGCGTGATGCAAAAGTCGATCGCGTACTGTTGCCTTATGAATATCCCTAGGCTTTGGATCATTTATTTTAAACGCTTGATACCCGCCATGTTTATAGGTATGATTGAAAAGGTCCTCATGAAGTGAAAAAATATTATCCATAAGGTGCATTGAAAAATCTTGCACATCTTTTCTGCCCTTCTTTCCACGTTCAAATTCTTTCCATGCCGCCAATAAATTTTCGACACTAACAATATTTTCAAACGTATGACTCAATTGAATTTTCATAATAATAATTCAACAATTAAGACCCCCCCCCAACACAATTTCCCCATTGTTTCAAAAAGCAAAAAGTTTGTATATTTTATGGTGCGAATATTATAAAATAATTCCCAAAACTCATCGCTACACCTTGGGACAAAAGATTGACAATCTTCTAATTGAAATTATTGAAAAAATTGCAATCGCAAACTTTTTGAAAGCAGAAGAAAAGATTCCCTATGTGCAATTCATAGTAAGGAAAATAGATCTTTTGAAAATATTTCTTATGATTCTTTGGGAAACAAACTCACTTGAGGAAAAACACTATATCCTAATCTCAGAAAAAACAAACGAGGTCGGTAGAATGTCGGGAGGATGGCTTGGAAAAATTCTTTCAAAACAAAACTCTCCCACAAAATCTGAAGGAGAGAAATAAAGAAAGTTGCGCGCAAGATAGCAGGGTTGCTGGAATTGAAATCGTTGTCGAGCCAGTTGTAGTTCCAGTTCCACTGATCGCCGTTCCAGTTGAGGTAACGGACGTACAGGTTGCCATCAGAGTTGCGAATGTATATCATGCCTCCTGTATCACCACCCTTCGAATACTCTCGGGATTGAATTTTATTCGGTATCAAAAATACCATAGCACGATACACCAAGTATCTTCTTTTTTTGAAAGTTCCTACCTAACCGACAGGCAGGCAGGTCTACATACATCACTCTATTTGAATCCATATATGACAAACACAAATACTCTCGATGCATGGATACTGGATTCGGTAGCCAGAATCTGCCAACAGGCAAACATCCGCATATTCACCTATTACCTTTTTTATTATAGCAAAAAAGAAAACACCTGCACAGAATCGTACAGGTGTTAATTTTTCGTTTCAATGGATCAAAAATTCAAAGGATCCAAGAGAAACAAGGTTTCAAAATTACAAATTTTCAACTTGCGCGCAAAAGAGCAGGGCGGCTGGAATTGAAATCGTGGCCGAGCCAGTCGTAGAACCAGTCCCACTGACCGCCGCGCCAGTAGAGGCAACGGACGTACAGGCCGCCATCAGAGCGGCGATAAATCGTCCCCCAAAAAAATATTGCTTTGCCTTTCCAGTCTTCTGGAATAAGTTGCGAGTTTTTCAATAGATAATCCAAAACATTAGCGTTTAGAATTGGCATTTTTTCCAGCTTCTTACGAAGCTTGTTGCCCTCAATTGAATTACCGCACGCCTGTTCCTTGGACAGATGCAATGAAACCTTATCGATGTCCCATTCAAACTGCCCATCTTTGCAATGCTTTTCTACTTTCAATCCATCAGGAATAAAAGGCTCGGCATCGCAATCAATGATATGCTTTGTTAAAACAACTTCGGCCATACCCCTAAGATATGGAAGTAATTTTGCAAATACATCTCCTTCACTTAATCTCTTGAGATCAGCGTTGGTTGCACCAGCACGACGAGCTGCCAGCTTGATTTCATTCGCCTGTCCAACATCGAGCATTAATTCACTCATTGTTATCTCCTTTCATGTTTGTAACAATGTTCTTACGAACCAGTTACAAATTAAATACAGAACTGTTGGGCTAGGTCGCCAATCGGCTTTGCCACAGCAGGAAAAAATCTCAAAAAAAATCACTTTCTGCTATGGCAAATCACAAGTTGAGATGTAAAAGTACTGATTTGTAAGTATACACCTAAAATGATATTCTGTCAAATATAAGGGTGCATTTTTGCTTTAAATAAAGCATTCTACAAAAATACCTTGTTTTATTCTTACAAAATTATACACTTTCCTGCAGCTGCAGAAAAGTGTATAATTTTATTTTTTGTTGTATATTCTATCTATCCATTCAGCTGTTCTATTTTTTCCTTAAATTTCTCGAAAACAACTGGTCCATGGGGATTTGGGAGAAAAACCAGGGCGTCATCGTTGGCATATATCAAACTTCCCTCTTGATGAGTTTTGGGATTGCTCATAATGCGCTTCTTTTCAACTTTTTTCAAGACATTTTCAATCCAACTTGAAGCAAACACGAATTCCCCAATTTCCCTAATCCGCTTTGAAAAAAAAGAATCAAGCATAGCTTTGGGCGGCATAATATCCCCCAGGGCATAATTTGGTTTTATTTTTCTGATCCATTTATTTTTTATTTGAAATTTTGTATAAACGTCAGCGCCATAAAGCGGGAAGAAAAACATATATTCACTGGCTGAAAACAAGTCTTTTGTGATAACTTCCAACGATTGATCTGTCACAAAAAAATTCAAGCAAACTCTGTCAGCCACTTTCGAAGTGTGCCGCCGCTTTTTAAAAAGATGGAGTGCTCCTGTCACGACGGTTCTTCCTGTCCAGATTTTTCCATATTTAAGTGCAATAAGCAGATCCCAATCGCTGGAAGCTTTCGCATTTTTCATTGAAAGCGCACCCGTGATTCCAATCATTCTCACAAATGGCAAAAACCTGAGCCACCAAACAACTCTCTGCAATTTTTTTATTTTTCCAGTTGAAGTTTTATTATTTGCAATTCGAAATTCAACTATTTCCTTTTTTCCTTTCAGAAAATAAAAACCGTTTAAGTGTTCAATATATTTATTCAAGCTTTTGTCTTGCAGATGCCCGAAAACTTCAGACAAGGAGATATTGATGACATCATTTTTTGGTGCGTAATAATCAGTCCTAATTAAATATTTCCATATTTCAAAAGCAGTCAATGGATAATTGAACCCATCGTAATAAATAACTGTCGCCAAAATATTTTTATTTAATTTATCAGACATAACATTTCAAAAATTACAACTTCAGCATTTCCTCAATTTTCTTGCTGTTTTTGTGTGGTCCAACTATAGCTAGATTTAATTTGTTATTTTGGAAAACATCCTTGCTCACGCGCAAAATATCCTCAAGCGTGACAGCATCAACTTTTGCAAAAACTTCTTTCGGCGTAAGAATTTTTTCCTTGTGCATTTCTTGATCAATAAAAAACATTGCCATATCATCCGATGCTTCAAAGCCCATAACGGCTCGTCCTTTCACATAATCCTTGGCTTTCTGCAATTCCTTTGCATCAACTTTTTCAAGTGATATTTTTTTATATTCTTCCAAAATCGCCTTGATTGTTTGCTCAACTTTTTTATGATCAATGCCAGCTTGAGTTGCAATATATCCGCAGTCTTGATATGTGTCCACACTAGTATGCACAAAATATGCCAATCCTTGGCGTTCGCGAATTTTAATAAACAAACGACTGCTCATATTGCCGCCAAGAATAACTGAAAGCATTGCCAACACATAGCGGTCTTTGTGATTTTGATGATAGGCTCGTGTTCCGATAATCAAATGCGTCTGATCGGTTTTTTTAAATTTAATATGCACCTTGGGAGAAGATTGTTTTTCCACAACTTTTTTCATTGCCACTTTTTCTCCAACTTGAAAATCAGAAAAATATGATTTTATCTGCGAAACAATTTTCTTTTCATCAAACTTTCCAGCCACACAAACAACAGTTTCATTGGCAGAGTAATATTTTTTCATATACGAAACGAAATCTTTTCGTTTGAAATCAGAAATTGTTTTTTTATATCCAACAATGCCTCGCCCCAATGACTGGTCAGTGTACAGCATTTTTTCAAATTCATCTCCCACGCTTCGGCGCGGTTCATCTTCATACATACTAAGCTCTTGAAGTATTGGACCTCTTTCCCTGTCAATTTCAACTTGTTCAATTTTTGAATTCAAGAAAATATCCGAAACGACATCAAGCGCTTTTTCAATATGACGAGAATCAACTTTGGCATAATATGCAGTTTTGTCCTTGGAAGTGAACGCATTAAATTCTCCACCAATTGAATCAAGTTCCTCAGAAATTGATTGTGCAGTTGGACGCTTTGTTGTTCCCTTAAAAAGCATATGTTCAATGAAATGCGAAAGCCCTGCTTGTTTTTCAGTTTCATAGCGAGAACCAACCCCCACCATCAACATCACAGTTGCTGTTTGAGTTCCACTCATCGGAATCGTCAAAATCCTCAGCCCATTTTTTAAAGTTGTTTTTTTATAATTCATATAAATAAATTTTTAATTTCCAATTTTTGAATTTTTAAATAAATTTTAATGTCAAAATTTTTAAACTTTTACTTTTTCAGTCCATTTTTTATACGGCTTACGCGAATCAAACCTGAACATGGTACTATTTCAATTCCCTTCTTTTCCAGCTCATCCAAAAATAAATTCATTCCGATTGAATCAGAAGAAATATGACCAGCAATTACCACGTTAATATGAGCAGCCTCTGCTTCTTTGCGATGCTCTTCACTTTGATGCATTGAGATAATTGTACCAATTCCTGCTTGTGACATTTTTTCATATAATTTAGAACTTCCAGAGGTTCCTCCGGTAATTTCCGTAAAAGCAATCTTGCCAACACTGTTTTCTTCCGAACCAGTAAAGAGACACGGGCCAGCGCCGCGCTTGGCACCTTCTTTATATTCTGGAATTTCCAAGAGAGATTTCAAAACATCGCCCACTGTTTCAGGCTTATCTTTATTGATTTTAGCTTCAACAAACCTTGCTACCAAATTATCACAAGGAGTGTGCAAATTCATAAAATTCATTTCTAGCAAGCGTGCAGCGTCGACTTCTTTAAAATGATTTGATGCGCTAACTCCACGGCTAACTTCGCTAATTCGAACTCTCATCAAACTTTCAGCAATATTGATCGGCACACCATTTTGACTAAGTATCTCTGCTTGCATATGCATAACATCTGACAAATCAGCCAAAGCCTTTCCTTCTGGATGATGTCCGATTACCAAATCAATTTGCCCTTTTGGATTATGGTTAGAAAGATAGCGCGCCATCATCAGTTCGCTACTATCAATATCAATTCCTGCCATCACTTTTTTTATATTTTTACTTCCTCCAGCAAAATGAATCTTTGAATCAGAATACGGAAAATTTCTTTTTTTACCTTGGAAAGTTCGGCATATTTCTCATTCTCGCGCTTCAAAAGTTTTTGAATTTTTTCTTTGCTGCGGAAATCAGCTTTGATTCCCATTTCAATTGCCAACTTGTAAATTTCTTGGATGTTCATAATATTAAATTAATTTTGAATTTCTAATTTTGAATTTTGTCCCCAAGGGATAAGCTTGAAGCAAAAATGAATTTACAATGATTCAATTTTTTCCCCAAGGGATAAGCCTGGAGCAAAAATGTTTGAAACATTATGTCATTCAGATTTGATTCGAAATTCGAAATTCAGACTTCGAAATTATTGATTAAATGTATTCTCGCGACCCACACTCAAAACAAATTTATTTTCCAGCAATCTTTCTCAGCAATGAATACGGCTGGATATCTTTCTTGTTGATTTTCAAAAAATACAATTTGCCGTGTCCACCGTGCGCTGAGGAAACTTCTTCCCTATCTTGATTGTAAATTGCCAAAACTTTAATAGCAATGTTTTTATCCTTATCCACAATTTCAAGCTTATCACCAGGCTTCACCACATTGTGAATCTTGGCAGTTATTTCTACGCCAGAACTAGCCAAAATCTCACCCACGAACTGAAAATCTCCATTAGCCTGTTGTCCAGAAAAACCGTGCTCAGGCTCGTTTCCAAGCAAAAATCCCTTAGTATAGCCACGATTTGCCAATTTATCCAATTCTTTGGCTGCCCATTTTTGAATTTTTCTGGCCTCAGGAGCTGTTTTTTTGGTCTCAATTGCATCCAGAACGCTCCTATAGGCCCTACAAACGTTGGCCACATAAAACACGCTCTTATTGCGCCCCTCTATTTTAAACGACGTCACGCCCGCGCTACGAAGTTCTTGCAAATGCGAAAGTAAATTCAAATCCTTGCTGTTGAAAAAATATGTTCCGTGAGAATCCTCCTCCAACAAAACCGGCCGCCCACTCTGAACTTCCTCAACCTCCATTGTTTTATATTCTCGCACATCTTGTTTAAAAGTTGATTTTTTTCCTTTTGTTTGGAAATTGGAAATTGGAAATTGGAAATTAGTTCGATATCCCCACCTACACGGTTGTGTACAATCTCCAAGATTCGCGCTTTTACCACTCATCCATTTGCTCAAAATACAACGCCCGGAATAACTCATGCACATTGCACCGTGTACAAAATATTCCAACTCTAATTTTGGAATATGTTTTTTTATTTCAGCAATATCCTCCAGCGTAATTTCTCTGGCCAAAACTATTCTTGTCACACCCAAGTCATACCAAAATTTAGCGGCTTGCCAATTGGTTGTGTTAGCTTGCGTGCTAAGATGAATAGCAACTTTTGGCAAATGTTTTTTTACCAACATAATCACTCCGGGATCGGCCACGATCACAGCATCAACATTAACTTTTTTCAAAAACTTCAAATGCGCTTCTATTTTTGACAAGTGATAATTATGCGCATAGATATTCAAAGTAACAAATATTTTTTTGCCTTCACTATGCACAAATTTTGCAGCCTCCAAAAGATCTTTTTCTGTAAAAGTATTCACACGAGCGCGCATTGAAACGTCTGGGACTCCGCAATAAACAGCATCCGCACCATATCTGATGGCGTATTTCAGTTTTTCCGGACTCCCCGCCGGCGC
>Ga0076171_143_pt1 | contig 7551 bp, 14 predicted proteins | sample RifGroD2_FD_67768 | JGI IMG/M metagenome (GOLD analysis project Ga0076171, IMG submission 67768) | Parcubacteria (Moranbacteria) bacterium GW2011_GWD2_36_198
TGGTCATATTGTGAAATTTGATAGCCTTTTGGAAGATCTGGATAAAAATAGTTTTTGCGGTCAAATTTAGATTTCAGATTTAACTCACAATTTAGCGCAAGCCCTGCCAATTGCACAAACTCAATAGCCTGCTGGTTTGGCACTGGCAAAGTTCCCGGCTGCGCTGTGCAAACAGGACAAATATGAATATTTGGTTTTTTCTCAAGTCCAAGTCCATTTTTGGAATTACAAAACATCTTAGAATGTGTTTTGAGCTCCACATGAACTTCCATACCGATGACTGGGATATATTTCATAAATAATTTTTAATTTTTAATTTTTAATTTTTAATCAATTTCAAATGACCAAATTTTAAAATTAAAAATTCATATTTTATTTCAAATTTCAAATTAAAAATTTCAAATTTTGCTTTAACGGTTGTCTCCATTTCCATGTGTCATATTTCTTTCTCTCCTACTTCTTATTTTTTCTATATTGTCATTTGCAACATCATCAAGAGAAAGTTCAAATTCGCTAGCAATCTGGGAAAGATACCATAAAACATCTCCCAATTCTTTTCCCACTTCTTCTCTTGAACTATCGTCTACCACGCCATCCTTATCTCTGATGATTTTCTTTATTTTTTCTGCAACCTCACCAGTTTCGCCCGCTAATCCAATCACAGGAAAAGAAAAATTGCTTCCAATTCCGGGATAAATAGCGTGTTTACGAGATTCTTTTTGATATTCATTAAAGTCCATATCTTTCAAACTTAGAATAATTTATTTTAATCCAGTACTTCCAAACCCTCCATCTCCCCTGTTTGTTTCTTCCAATTCTTCCACTTGCTCAATTTCCGGTATTTCAATTTTTTGAAAAAGCACCTGTGCAATTTTTTGACCTTTTTCTATTTTAAAATCCTCTTTTCCTAAGTTTACCAGCCCAACCAAATATTCGCCATTATAATTACTATCAATAACACCGCCCAGCGTTTTAATCCCAAATTTGTGTGATGGACCACTTTTATCCCAAATAAGGGCTGCATACCCCTCAGGAATTTTTATTGCAATTCCAGTAGGACAAGAAATTCTTTCTCCTGGCTTTAATATTAATTCAGTAACAGAATATAAATCCATCCCAACATCGCCAGCCAGCGCGAACTGCGGAATTTTAGCATCTGGATGAAGTTTTTTTATTTGAATTTTCATTTTATAATAAAATTTCTACCTGCTCAATAATATCCTTGTGCACTTTATCAATCTTTTGTTTTGCGCTTACCTTTGTCCAGCCATAACGATCACAAAGTAAAAAATGAAAATTTCTACAAATTTCGATTCTTTCCGAATCCATTTCATTACGATGATCTTTCTCGATGGCACTCAAAAATCTTGGACCATCCATCAATATTTCCAAATCAGGTTTCAATAAATCCTCATTTATATCTTCAACATAATCAAGCTTTCCTCCCCATGTCAAACCCCAAGAAATTCCCGTACCAGTATAATCCTCAGCCACAATCCATTCCCCATTTTTCAATCTTTCTCTTAAGGTTGGCTCATAACGCATGCGGTTTTCTGCATATTTTTTTTGCAGTTTGTGCGTGGAAAGTTCATTATTTTTTCTAAATTCCGGATCACGAAGATATTTATAAATAAAAGGTCCTTCTGGTTCCAAATCATAAACGGGATATTTTAAACGCGAAGCATTTTTGCCTTTGCTTTTCAAATATTCTACCAACAATTCAACTTGGGTAGTTTTCCCAATACCATTAATTCCATAAATGGCAATGAATTTTCCCGTTTCTTTTTCCGTCATACTATTATTTTTCTAATTCTAAAAATGTATATTCAAAATTTTCGTCACTGCTTTTTCTTTCGCTAACAACTTTTGTAAATTCGGAATATTCAGGAAAGAAAACGTCAGCATCAAAATTTCCTTTCACAACGGTTAAATACAATTTATCAGCCATCCCAATAGTCTGAGCATATACACTGCCCCCACCGCAAATAAAAACTTCTTCCTTTTCAATCTCGCGCGCCTTTGCAAAAACTTCATCAAAAGTTCTAGCCATAATAACGCCTTCGATATTACAATCCGGATCATTAGACAAAACAATAGTGGTGCGATTTGGAAGTGGCTTTCCGATTGATTCAAAAGTTTTCTGCCCCATCACAATCACATGTCCAGAGGTTTTTTCCTTGAAAAATTTGAAATCCTCCTTAATATGCCAAAGCAGCTGATTGTTTTTTCCAATCGCTCTATTCTTAGCTATGGCACAAATTATACTAATTTTTGGATTGTACATATTTTTTTACACTGCAATTGGCGCTTTAATTGCTGGATGTGGGTTATAATTTTCCAAGGTTTTAAAATCAAAAATATTTTTCACTTCTGGGTTTATTTTCATAGTTGGAAGTTCTCGCGTATCGCGGGAAAGCTGCTCAGTTACTTGATCAAAATGAAAATTATAAATATGCGCATCGCCCAAGGTATGCACAAATTCGCCAGCCTCAAGTCCGCAAGCTTGTGCAATCATCATTGTGAGTAGCGCATACGATGCAATGTTAAACGGCACTCCCAAAAGCGTATCTGTTTTCCATTTGCCACGTTAAACTGAAACAACAAGTGACACGGCGGAAGTGCCATTTTATCAATGTCACCAACATTCCAAGCTGACAAAATAATTCGACGAGAATCAGGATTATTCTTGATTGTGTCAATGACTTGCTGGATCTGATCAATTTCTTTTCCGTCAGTGGTTTTCCATTTCCTCCATTGCACACCATAAACCGGTCCAAGCTCTCCCCACTCTTTAGCAAAAACGTCATCAGCTTTTATTTTCTCAATGTAGTTTTTCATTTCCGCCTTCCATTCCTCTGAATATTTTGGAAATTTTTCAGCCAAATTATTTTTTTCAAGATAGGATTGAAATGGCCAATCATTCCAGATGTGTACATCATTATCTACCAAATATTTAATATTTGACTCACCTTTTAAAAACCAAATAAGCTCATGAATAATTCCCTTAAGAAAAACTTTTTTAGTTGTCAAAAGAGGAAAGCCCTTTTGCAGATCAAATCTCATCTGATAACCAAAAACACTTTTGGTGCCAACACCCGTGCGATCATTTTTTTGGACACCATTATCCACAATGTGTTGCAACAAATCCAAATATTGTTTCATAAATTTTGGAAACTTTAAAAAATAATTTTATGAAAGATTTTCTTTAATTATTTCATCAACTTGTGCATACAATTCTTGATATGTCCCATCGTTATTCACAACATAACTGGCATAATTTTTCAAATCGCGAATTTGAATTTCACTATCAGCATCGTGTTCAGCTTTAAATTCTTCAAATGTCTTGGTTGAATCATCAGTATTTTCACCGCGTTTAACAATGCGCTCATAACGATTTTGCATATCAGCCTCCATATAAACAAGTTTAAAGTGTGGCAATTCTTTAAGGAAAGTAATATCGGCCAATCTTCGCACTCCATCAACAACCACAATGTCATGTTCATCATTTTCAACATCGTGATACATCGATTTTGCCATTATGTCCTCACTAAAATTCTTTCTCAAAATCATTGAGAGTATCTGGATATTTTCGCGTGATTGTTCCAAATATAACCTGTCGAGAACATCTCTCAGGATTGTTGAAAAACGATGGGAACTTCCACCACGCTCCGTTGTTACATGTTTTGCAATTGTCCCTTTTCCAGATCCCATTTCACCAGTAATTCCCAAAATTAACTTTGCCATATTATTTTTGCCTCTTTTCAAAAATTAAATTATTTTTAGTTTCATATTTTCGATAAACCACGCCAGCCAAATCTAACATTTTTCTAGATGCCACCCAAATTTCATCATCATGATATTTATCATCTTCGAAGATAATTTCTCTGATTCCATTTTGAATAATAGTCTTAGCGCATTCATTGCAAGGAAACAAAGTGCAATATAGTCTAGAACCCTCAGTTGAAGCATTGGCATTATAAATCGCATTTTCCTCTGCATGCACAACGTAGGCATATTTTTTTTCACAAAAAGTTCCCTCTCTCGCCCAAGGCAAATCACCATCCCCACAACCTCGCGGAAACCCATTATATCCAAGACCAATAATTACATTTTTTTCATTCACAATACAAGCCCCATTTTGCGTGTTTGGATCCTTGGAACGATTAGCGATAACTTTCGACATCTGCATAAATGTTTCATCCCAATCAAAATATCCCTGTCGCTTATCATTTTCCATAATTTTTGATTATTAATAGTTGCTTCTTCATTATATACACTTAATCAAATCCAGTAAATACCATATTAGAACATAAAAAAGACACCCACGGGTGTCTTTTAAAGTTTATTTTTATCTATAATTTTTCGTAAATCTTCAGGCAAAATTGTTATAACTTCAATATCAGCAAAAATATTAACGGAATTACTAATTTTCTTCCTTCTTGGAATTATTTGCCAATGCAAGTGTTCTATCGAGCCACCAGCATCAATACCAATATTTGCTCCAATATTAAAATCTTCAGTTTTGAAAATTTGACTCAACTTTTTCATTGTTTTTTCTAAAATATCCTGAAATTCAAACCATTCATCTTTTAATAAGTCAGCTACATTGCGAACGTGTCTTTTTGGAATAATCATCACATTACCATCCATATATGGATATTTATTAACAACAACCATCCAATGTTTACTCTCCAAACTTAAACATTGCTGCTCATTTATAGTCTTTTTATCACAAAACTGACAACAGCCAGTAGTAGGCTTGTTTTTTCTATACAATGCTCTTTTTGGTTCGTAAATTTTCATAAAAGTAAATATTAAAAGCCGCCAATATATTAATTATATCAGCGGCCTTGCGAAAGCGCAATTTGCAAAAATTAACCTTTTGCTCTCAATTCTTTTATAATATCCGTTGAATGAATATCAGAGAACGGAGGCAGCATTACTATTTTTCCACCCAACTTGATTACAGTATCAATTTGATGTTTTCTTTCAGTTGGCTTTCTATGTGATGACTCCGACATGACAAAGAATTTTGGCTCCACAATTTCAATTAATTCAACCTGCTCCTCAAAAGAAAAAATGTACACCATGTCGACACAATCAAACTCGGATAAGCTCAAGGCCCGCGCTTGCTGATTGTAATACGGGCGATCAGGACCCTTAATTTTCTTAACGAAATCGTCATCGTTAATTCCGACAACTAAGACATCTCCGAGACTTTTTGCATGATTTAGATATCTAAAATGTCCATCATGCAAAACATCAAATGCCCCAGTAGTAAGTACCATCTTTTCGCAACCATTAGTTTTGATTGCTTGACAATTAAACAGCAAATCTCGCATATTACCAATCACTTTCAAACAAATATTTCTGTCGCCAAGATTTTTCATACTTACTCCTTTCAAAAAAGTAGTGACGTGAGATTATAATAATAAGAACTATTACCCAAATACTAACAACATATAAACAATGCAGTCAAGAGTTACACAAAAAAAAGACACCCGTATGAGTATCTTTTTTGTGAACTCTAAGTTCCTAATTCCTAACTCCTAAATCCTAAGTGTTATAAAGCAATCTTAATTCCAGGTCCCATGGTTGAGCAGATGGAAATTGTCATTACATATTTTCCTTTAATTCCAGATGGACGAGCCTTTTGGATTGCATCAACAAACATTGCATAATTTTCTTCCAATTTTTTAGCATCAAAAGAAACTTTTCCAATAACTTGATGAACATTTCCAGTATTATCATTTTTGAAACTTAGTTTTCCTTTTTTAAGCATTTCAACAGCTTCCTTGATTTTGTCTGTTACTGTTTCAGTCTTAGGTGATGGCATAAGCCCACGGGGTCCAAGTATTTTAGCAACGCTGGCAAGTTTTGGCATCATTTCAGGGCTTGCAACGATCACATCAACTTCTTCCATTTTCCCAAGTTTAATTTTTTCAATCAAATCTTCAGCTCCAACAAAGTCAGCACCAGCCTCCTTGGCTTCAGTCGCCTTGGTTGATGTTATAACTGCAATTCTAGCAGCTTTGCCAATTCCGTGTGGAAGAACAACAGCTCCACGAACTTGTTGATCGCCTTTTTTAGGATCAACAGCTAATCTGATGTGAACTTCAACAGCTTCATCAAATTTTGCAGTCTTTGTTTCTCTTACAAGAGCCAATGCTTCTTCGGCAGTGTAAAGTTTGTTTTTTTCTACTTTTTCGGCAACAGCCTTGTACTTTTTTCCTCTTTTCATCTTTTTATTGTGGTACAAACAAAGTCTGCGATAATCGCCTACTTCTCCCACCTAATTAAATTATAAATATAATACTAATATGCAAATTTATACTAATACGCGAATACGCTAATGACGCAAATGAAAACGTGAGCACTGATTTGCATATTTGCATCATTCGCAGAAGGTCATTTGCATCATTTGTATCAGGTCTACTGTTCGATTTTAATTCCCATTGATCTTGCTGTTCCAGCCACAATCTTCATTGCACCTTCAACATCATTAGCATTAAGATCAACCATTTTGGTTTTAGCAATTTCTTCTAGTTGAGCTTTAGTCACAGGCTTTCCATTCCAGCACCTTTTTCAGCACCTGCAGCTTTTTTCAAAAGTTCTGCAGCTGGAGCAGTCTTCATGATAAAATCGAATGTTCGATCTTCATATACTGTGATTTCAACTGGCACAACTTCTCCCATTTTATCGCGAGTTGCATCATTGAAACGCACGCAGAATTCTTGAATAGCAACACCATGCTGACCCAAAACTGGACCAACTGGAGGAGCTGGATTTGCTTTTCCACCAACTATTTGCAACTTGATAACTGTTTTAATTTTCTTTGCCATAATATTTTTACCTTATACTTATTATTATATCTTAGTGATTTGCAAGAAATCTAATTCTACAGGAGTTTCACGTCCGAAGATTGTAACTAATACTTTAACCTTACCCTTCTCTTCATCAAATTCTTGAACTTTTCCATCAAAATCTTTAAACGGTCCTTCGTTGATTTTAACTGCATCACCATTTTTAAGATCAATTTTGTATTTAGGTTCAGACACTCCCATTCGCTTTTTAAGCATTTCTATTTCTTTTGGATCAACTGGGGTTGGTGTTGTTCCAAGTCCAATAAATCCAGTCACGTTTGGCGTGTTTCGAACAACATACCAAGATGCATCCGTTACCACCATATTTACTAACACATATCCAGGATAAATTCGTTCTTCAATAACCGTTCTTTTTCCATTTTTAATTTTAATCTTATTTTCCTTTGGCACCATTACATCGAAGATTAAATCTTGCATATCCATTGATTCGATACGCTGCTTTAGGTTTCGAGTAACATTGTCTTCATAACCAGAATATGTGTGAATCACATACCAAGCTCGCCCATGATGTTGTGTCTGTTTCGCCATTTTTGTCTGCGAGGTACGAGCAGCTACAAAAATGAGCGTCCCGTTAATTAATCTTTAAACTACATGTGACTAAGCCGGAGGCGATTCCGTGAACATAACTACAAATTTCAGAAAACTATCTTTGGAATCGTGACTGGGA
>Ga0076171_139_pt1 | contig 7407 bp, 9 predicted proteins | sample RifGroD2_FD_67768 | JGI IMG/M metagenome (GOLD analysis project Ga0076171, IMG submission 67768) | Parcubacteria (Moranbacteria) bacterium GW2011_GWD2_36_198
ATATTTTGCATATTTTCCTCTACCACCATTCTCTAAGGTTCCATTTTGGAACCTTAGAAACATATCACTCTCAGACTTTGTAAGCTGAAACATAAAATCCTCAGGAAAACGCTCAATATTTCTCTTTACGGCCTTATTCAATTCTTTTGTTTTTACATTATACAACTCAGCAATATCACGATCAAACATCACTTTTTCCCCACGAATATAAAAAATTCTTCCAAATATTCTTTCATCTGGGATTATTTCTACTGTTTTTTGTTTTGGCATTTTGTTTATCAAAGTTAATTATCAATATTCTTTATTATAACACAAAAGAAAAAAGGCGGCAGTCACATTGGACTGTCGCCTTTAAGCTTTAACCTCCTTTCATTTTATTTTTTCCGTTTTGTCTAACCAAAAACTTTTTTTAAAAGCTCCCTAGCCTTCTTGGAAAAATCGGCTGCAAGAATTATCAGCAATGAGATTGCTGCAACAATTGCGCAAATTTTCATTACCAAATAATCAAGCGCAATCTTCTCCTCATTACCCAAAGGAACTTGCCCAAAAGCATGTGCGAAAGCGAGCAAACCGACTACCGCAGCTAAAACAATAATAACTAATGAGACATTTTTCATTTTTTCTCCTTTTAATTTTCGAAAAATTGTATTTCACCCCAACCCATTTTTTTTATTGAATCTTTGAGGTGTTCTTTATCTCGTTTACTAATTCTTTCCCCAAATCGATCCAGAACCATATTAATAGCTTGCTCCTCATCTTTTGCGATTACAACTGCACCACACCGTACGCTACCCCTAAATCGTTCTTCGTACCAGTCCAGTTTAAATGCTTCCATAAAAAACTCCTTTCTCAGTTAAGACCACTATTTAATTTTTAATGAACTCCTTCTCCTATGAGCCAGCCTCCTTGACGGGCTCAATGAGAGAGGCAAGAGAAAAATTTTCTCCTCTTGCCTTAAATTTTTAATCACCTCCTTTCTGCATTCTCAGAGAATTTATTTTCTTTCAGATTGTGATGTAAGATGTTCGGTAAAACCACTGGCAAATTCAGTGAATCCACTAACCTTTTCTATTTTGAATTTGCTTCCCAAATGATCGGTTTCGCGAAGAGATTGAGCGCATATATGAACATTATATAGCCCACAAGCATTTTCAGCGCCCTCTTTCCACTCCTTAGAACTGCAACCACCATTTGATTTCACTTTAACAAGTGCTTCCACCCCAGTCTGACAACATGGACATTCATATCGTTCAAACCACAATATCTCAGCATGTGTAGCAAGATGGTGTTTTTCAAAACTAAAGTGAGGGATATACTCTTTTACAACCTTAATCAAAACCTCTAAAACCCTCTTGCCAATTTGATCATCAGAAACATCATTGATAATGCTACGACTATACTTAGCCACCAAAACATTATCCTGGCCAATATTCAGTTTCACTGTATTTTTTTCCATAACTATCTCCTTGTTCTCACATTCCGTAATCGTCCCCGACAAGTCGGGGTCCGTGTCGCTGTGAGATCTATTTGAGGTGATTTTAAAAGAACTGTTGTTAAGGTTCCTTCTCCCTATTTCATCTTAACAACGTAGTATACAGCATTTTGGATAAAATATCAATACAAAGCTTGCTATTTTAGTAATAATGTACTATAATTGTAATATAATGATAAAATTTAAAAAATGAACCTATCAGAAATCGACAAAAAAATCCTCTTTGAACTGGACAAGGATGGCAGAGCCAGTTTTTCAGAGATTGCGCGGGTAATTTCCTCAACTCCCCAAGTCGTAAAATACCACGTTGAGCAACTTCAAGAAAAAGGCATCATCAAGCACTTTTGGGCTTTTATCGACTATGACAAAGCCGACTATTCTTTCTTTTGGGGTTATTGGCTCAAATTTGCAGGGCTCAGCAAAGAAAAAGAAGCTGAAATCTATGCTGACTTCAACTCCAATATGAACATTCCAATCATCCAACGCACCGATGGCTACGCCGACGTGCTGATTGGTATCATCACCAAGGACCTTTTTCATCACAATCAAATTTTGCAAGACATTTTTTCCAAATTTGGGCAATATATAACAATGAGCGACATTTTTATTGGTTTGGGTTTTATGAAATTTCCCCGCACCTATTTGCTTGGCAAAGAAAATGAATTTCAAAAATTCGCTGTTTCTGGCGGAACAACCGAAAAAATAAAGCTGACCGAAAATGACCGCAAAATTCTTTCGCTACTTCAAATAGACGGACGCATGGAATTTACCAAGATTGCCAAAATTCTTGGTTGCTCTGTTGGACTTGTGCATAAACATTACAACAAGCTTGAAAAAAATGGAGTGATCACTAAAATAACTTTCACGATTGACTATCAAAAGGCCGGACTACTGCTTTATCGCAACTGTTTCAAGATTGTGCAATTCGATGAAAAACGCATTGACGATCTGTACAAATTTTGTTGCCTTCATCCCAACATCATCAACTATGTCAAAGGTATGGGAAACTGGGAATTACTTTTGGACATTGAAGTTGAAAATCGTGAACAGCTTCGCGACATAATGCGAGAAATAAAAAATCAATTTGCTGACATCATCCGCCAAGTCGAAATCAATGAAGTCTATCAAATGGACAAATTCACCCAAATGGCGATAGAATACCCTGAGCTGTTGAAAGATTATGATTCAAACAGTAAAAAAACTTCCGCAAAGAAAGATAATGCAGAAGAACATAACGAGAATGGCTCCCAAAAAGCCACCGAGGAAGATATTTACTACTGAAAATAAAATATTATGCAAATCGCAATCATCTCAGATACCCATGACAACATCCCAAACATAACAAAGGTTTTGGATTATTGCCGCGAGAATAAAATTGAAAAATTGATTCACTGCGGAGACTTAGCGGAAATTGAAACGCTAGACTATCTTCGTGAAAATTTTGTGGGCGACATTTTTTGGACCTTTGGCAACATGGATCGCGGACACGCTGCAGATTATCCATTTGCTGACGGAAAATACAAATCAATCAACATTTTTTCTAAACATGGCGAAGTGGAAATTGCCAACAAGAAGATGGCGTTCGTACATTTCCCAGAATATGCCCGCAAACTTGCCGAGGAAGGAAAATTCGATTATGTTTTTTATGGCCACACGCACAAACCTTGGACAGAAATTGTCAAAGGCGAGCGATACGGAAATATAAAGGAATGCGAAATGCTAAACCCTGGGAATGTCGCCAATCAATATTATCCCCCAACATTTGCAGTTTGGAACGATAGCGATTACAAATTTCAACTTATTTTAGTAAACGGGCTCAAGTAATATTTGTCATTCCGGACTTGATCCGGAATCCAGGATTTAGAACACTTATATTTTATAAAACAGTAAATGAACTTAAATTAACAATGCGATAATATCCTAGATTCCTGCCTTCGCAGGAATGACAAAAATATAACGCAATGAGCAAGCAAAAGAAATTAGAAAAATTAAACAAAAAAATGTCTGTATGCAATAACTGCAAACTTCGCAAAAATTGTTCGCATGTTGTTTTTGGTGCTGGCAATCCTGAAGCAAAAATTATTTTTATTGGCGAAGCTCCTGGGAAAAAGGAAGATGAACTTGGCGTTCCCTTTGTTGGCAGCACTGGAAGAATTTTAGATAAAATGCTAGCGAGCATAAAAATAAAACGCGAAGATGTGTATTTAACCAACATCTGCAAATGTCGTCCACCGGAAAATCGCGATCCCCTTCCCGAAGAAGTTGCGGAATGTTGGCCTTGGCTTGAAAAACAAATTGCAATAATTTCTCCAACAATAATAATTACTCTTGGAAAATACGCACTTAATAGTTTTTTACCAACTGCAAAAATTTCTGAGGTGCATGGAAAAATTATTGATGTAGAAATAAAAAAAATTGGCAAGATAAAATTATTTCCACTCCATCATCCAGCAGCTGCCCGCATCAATAGAAAAACAAAAGCACTTTTTGAAGAAGACTTTCAAAAAATTCCAAACCTTTTGCAAAGCAAAAAAGAGCAATGATGCTCTTTTTTAATTTGTACCGCGGGCGAGACTCGAACTCGCAAGGGCTTGCGCCCGAGGGATTTTAAGTCCCTTGTGTATACCATTCCACCACCGCGGCATTAAATTTTGAGGTCCGTACCAGATTTGAACTGATGTACACGGTTTTGCAAACCGCTGCCTAACCACTCGGCCAACGGACCTTTAAATTTCTCGGCATAGCCTCAAACAAAAAACTGTGTTGGCCTCGGATTCCTGGGTTCTTTTTTAAAACCCGCTTAATGCTCGCTCACTCGCATCAAGCCCACTCGGCCAACGGACCTTAACTTATATAAGCTTACCAATAATCATCACCATCGTCAATCCAGGCTTAAAACGCAAAACACCCCGATTAATCGGGGTGTTTTATGTACTACTCAATCACTTGAGCTATAAGGTTTCTTCGTCCAAAAGCAAATGCTTCGGTCTTAGTTTCCATATAGATATCAATATGATTTCCCTTGATTGCTCCACCACGATCTTCACAAACAAATGTTCCATATCCCTCAATGATCAATTTCGCACCAAAAGGAAATTCGGGAGGACAAGCAATTGTTCCACTGTGCACCTTAATCCCAGAAGCTGTGATTCCTAAGTCATTATCACATTCATCTGCAGAAGCAGTATAAGCAGAAGCGTTGATCACAAACTTTTCTTTTGGAAGATTATTCCATTTTTGAGTTTGTTTTGGCTTCCATTTAGCCAAAATTGCTTCATTTTTGATTTCTTGCTCTGTTTTCACAGGCTCAACAACAACGGGAGCAATAACTTCTTCCACAGCAACATCAGCAAGAGCTGGGGCTGGAAAAAAGAAATTTTTAATTGTATTTAAATTTATATTAGTTTTTATCTCAGTGTTTGGTGATTCGCTCGCTAGTGTTATAAATGGAAGCATTACTGCTAACATTACTAGCAAGGCTACAACAAGCCTGATTATACGCATTTAATAAATTTTACTTCTTAGCCAGTATCAGTATTGCACTTTGCTGATAAACCGGGTCGACATCAATCAATTTATCGTCAACCGAGTATAATAGCACATCACCAGCCTCCAGTCAACCGTAAGCACCAACATTTGCTTTATACAAGCCTTTTTTACTTTTTAAAATAACAAAGTAGAGCCTTTTAAGGCTCTAACAAAGCATTTTATAAAAATTTCTTTTCAGCAGATCCAACCCTTAAATTTGGCTATCTTATTTAACTTCATAAGTCAAAGTCACCTCCACTCTTATTTCATTTTGCCCAGTTTGAATTATTGGAGCTGGGGCTTCCTGATTGCTAGCAGTGGCAGCATCTGCCTTTGCGTTGGCATACATTGGAAATGATGGCTGATCATAATTTTCAGAAACATTTTTCACTTTTCCCAATTTCATGCCAGATTGCTTGGCAATGATTGCAGCTTTTTCCTTGGCCTTCTCAATGGCCATTTCTCGCGCTTGATTTTTCAAAGCAAATTCATCGTCAATTGTGAAGGCAACATCGCCAATTTGATTGGCTCCTTGCTCGGTGGTTTCCATGTCTCTTATTTTCAAGCTTAGTGTTTGCGTGACCTCATATCCAGTCAATTCCTGACCTTTGTTTTCTGTCCAATTATAAACTGGGTTCAACCTGTAATCATTGGTCTTGATGTCTTTTTCATCGATACTAAGTTTTTTGAGTTCACCAATAATGCTGTTCATTTTAGCACTGCTTTCCTGTGAGGCTTCAACCGCTGTTTTCTTCACGCCAGTTTTGAGTCCAACATTAATATTGGCAATGTCAGCTTTGGCATATATTGTGCCACTTCCAACCACCGAAAAAAGCTGTTTTTCTTTTGAGCTGTTGTTCACCGCCAATGCCACCACCAATATTGCACCAACAACCAACACCATGACCGCTTTTTTCCATATTTTTAAAATTAAATTTATGTCTTCATTATAGCACGAATTTGTCGCAACATTTTGCAAACAGCAAAAGCACTCCGTAAGGAGTGCTTTTGAAATAGTTGAGCGGGTAAGCAGAATCGAACTGCCGTCTCATCCTTGGCAAGGACGTATAATAGCCACTATACGATACCCGCAATATTTTAATAGTTTTTGTCTCCTTTTATTTAAAAATTAAAAATTAAAAATTTTTCAACGTGGGTCCAGCTGGAATCGAACCAGCGACCAAGCGATTATGAGTCGCCTGCTCTAACCGCTGAGCTATGGACCCTTAAAATATTCTTTCAGCCCATCAATCCAACCTATCATCTTAAAGAAAAAGCTCACATCATTAATCCTAATATGCAAAGTGCCATAAGTCAAATTACTGTTTTTTCTTTTATTGTTGCTTTTTCTAATAACTGGCACCGATGTTTTTATAAATCTTTCCTCCGCCACACCAGTAATATTTGACCAATATTTCACAGCGCTTTCAATATCAACATTTTCGTGTGCAATCAATTGTGCTCTTATTTTTTCAAGTGGAACTTTGCATACTTTCAGAAAAAATTTCATCATTAGTAAAATCATTTCAGGATCAGAATTTGCAAAATCTACACTTTTCCATTTACTTCCATATGCACCTTTCTTATATCCCTCAGCCCAATACAGGTTAACGCCAGTTAAAAAAAGTTTATCACCAACAAGATTACTAAATTCTTTTTTTGCATCATCCCTAATCGCAACTGCTCTTGCCAAGGCTAAGGCAGTTTGGTTTTTATTTCTTTTTATTAATCCCTCAACACTTTTTTTATAAGAACGCTTATCTATAAGATCCTGAGCATCTTTTGATAATTTTATTTCACTCAACCAATAACTCAAAGTGCTCTTTGGCAAATTTAAAATCTTTCCAATTTGAGCATAGCTATTACCCTTTTTCCTTAATTCAATAGCTTTTATTTTTTCTTTTCGCATAAAAATTGAACCTATGAATATACTATCAGTATACCATAGGTTCAATTTTAGTTCAATGTGCCCGGGGAGAGAATTGAACTCACGACACGAGGATTTTCCTATATTTTGCTTGAATTTCTCCAAGGATCGGACTATATCATCTTCGTTCTTTTTTGCAAAAGAGTGCGAAGTTGGGCGCTAATGCAGGATTATCGTTGAGTCTCACCTGCTAGTCTCTACACCTTCCTCAAAACTTTTAACTCTTTGAGGCTCGGCTCGGGATTGCCTTATTTTCACAAAAAGCAAAAACTTAGGTTTCCCCGAATTCACCCAATTATTTTAAACTGCATTACTACAGAGTGGATCGAAATTCAATCCTCTGCTCTACCACTGAGCTACCCGGGCGCTTGTGGTCAAAAACAGGTGGGTGATACTGGACTCGAACCAGTGACCCCTTCTTTGTAAGAGAAGTGCTCTAGCCAACTGAGCTAATCACCCA
>Ga0076171_145_pt1 | contig 6371 bp, 6 predicted proteins | sample RifGroD2_FD_67768 | JGI IMG/M metagenome (GOLD analysis project Ga0076171, IMG submission 67768) | Parcubacteria (Moranbacteria) bacterium GW2011_GWD2_36_198
GGGTGTAAACCCAGCAACTGGAGCAAAAATCAAAATTGCTGCAAAAACTGTTGTTAAATTCCGTCTTGCAAAAGCTGCAAAAGAAGCAGTATTGTAATAAAAACGGTTTTCAATACACACACCAAAAACCCCGCCCCGGCGGGGTTTTTAATATCCAAAAATTTGGTTGATTTTGGGCTTGGGATGTGGGATAATGAGGATATTAGTGCGTTGTGTGTTGCACGTGGTAGTGCTTTATTTTTGAAAAAGTTGTCCACAGTTGCGCGGGAATATTTATAGTGTTAAAATATCACTATAATAAAATAAAAACAAGATAGTATGCCAAAATTTAATGATATAGATTTGGAAAATTGGAAAGATTCTGAGGTGTGGACGGATAGTCTCTGGGTTATTCCTGAAAGAGATAAAAGTGGTAAGCACGATGGCTTTTATCATGGAAATTTTGTCCCACAGATTCCACACCAATTGATTTTAAGGTATAGTAAAAAAAATGATGTTGTGATGGATCCATTCGTAGGGAGTGGAACTGCTGCATATGAAGCTGAAAGTCTTGGCAGGAATTTTATAGGCATAGATATTAAGGAGGATATCATTAAGCATGTTGAGGAGAAATTAGATAGCAAAAGAAACTTTCTTAAATTATTGACGGGAGATAGTGGAGATAAAAAAACTTTTTTAAAAGTTCAAAATATTTTAGAAGAAAATAATAAAAATAATGTTCAGTTGGCTATTTTGCATCCACCATATGCTGATATTATAAAATTTAGCGATCACAGAGAGGATTTATCGAACGCGACTTCATTGAAAGCGTTTTTAGAAAAATTTTCAGGAGTTTTGGAAAACACCATTTCAGTTTTGGCAAAGGATGGTTATTTGGCTATTATAATAGGCGATAAATATACACAAGGGCAATGGATTCCACTAGGATTTTATTGTATGGCCGAAGCACAAAAATTAGGATTAACACTAAAAAGTGTTATAGTTAAAAATATGGGAGGTAATCGCGCAAAGCAAAACAAGGAATCTATTTGGAGATACCGAGCACTTTCCAGCGATTATTATATCTTTAAACATGAATATATTTTTATTTTCAAAAATATCTAAATTTTAATAGAAAATGGCATGGCTATTTCAAGTTCTCGTGATGTAAATTTTATAAAATTAAAATCCTTAAAAAAGGCCGATTTATTTAAATTTTGCAATAAATTTATCATTGAATCTTCAAGGGATGTAACACAAACGATAGCCAATATTCTTGAGGCATTTGATAATAAAAAAGTTACAACAACTCAAATAAATGATTATATTAGAGATCTTTATAAAGAGATGAGGGAGGGTGAAATTGGTTTAACAGGTGCAACTCACCAAAAAATTATTGAAGAGTTGGATAAGGTTGATTCTCATATCTGGGGAATGATTCAGGGTGCTGTTGATTCTCACATTCAAGCAAATTATGTGAGAAAATATTTTTTATATAATGATATTGTTAATGCGGTCAGCAGCAGGCTTTATGATACAATCAAATCCTATACTCTGTGTACTTGGTATAATCATTGGAGTACCGTGTTTTTGGAGGATTTAATTTGTGAAAATAAAAACGTTGTTCCAATAATAAAAAAAGTAAAAGGTGTCGATGTAATCTGGAATGAACAGCCAGTTGATATAAAGGTTACAAATCTACCCAAGGAGTGGTTTAAGGACAAGCGAACAATTGATGAAGCCATAAAAAATCCCATTCTTGTTGCAAAATATTTGTATGAATATCAGGGAGAAGCTAGATTTGGAGATGATAATCGTTTGTTTATTTTAATTTACGACAAGAGCAATCCGTCAGAAAGCTGGAAAATTAAGCGCGATTATGAATTAATCAAAAAAAATGTGGGTGAATTTTTTGAACAAAAGGTGGAATTAGACGCGGTAAATTTTAGTTATGGTAAAAAACAGAAAAAACAATACCAAGCTCATTCCAAGGTTTTGTTTATTGTAAAATAAATTATGAATTACATAGGAAGTAAATTATCCCTGTTGGAATTTTTGGAAGATTCAATTAGTAAGGTGGTTAAGAATGATGATAACCATGTTTTTTGTGATTTATTTGCTGGTACAGGAGCTGTTGGGGCGCATTTTAAGAAAAAGGGATATAAAGTTATTGCAAATGATATTCAGTATTATAGCTATGTTTTAAATAGGCATTATATCGGTAATCATAAGGAATTTAGGTTTAAAAAATTGGAGAGTGTGTTGCCAGAATTAAGGAGTGTTGATGTAAAAAATAAAAAAGAATTTGTTTGTGAATATCTTTCTAATCTGAAAGGAAACAAGGGTTTCGTTTATAAAAACTATTGTCAGGGTGGAACTAAAAATAAGAAAATCCAGAGATTATATTTTTCTGATGAGAATGGAATGAAATGTGATGTCATTAGGCAACAGCTTGAGCGGTGGAGAAATAAAAAAATAATAAATGAAAACGAATATTTCTTTTTACTTACAAGTTTGATCGAATCTATTGATAAATGTGCAAATACTGCCTCAGTATATGGTGCTTTTTTAAAGAAATTGAAAAAAACAGCGCAGAAAACAATGCTATTAAAGCCCGCCCCGTTTTTTATTAATGATCATGAACATCAGGTTTATAATGAAGATATAAATACGTTAACTAAAAAGATTAAAGGGGATATTGTTTATTTGGATCCACCATACAATCAAAGACAATATGCTTCTAATTATCACGTATTGGAAACTATCGCAAAATATGATAATCCAGAGTTGAAGGGAAAAACTGGCTTAAGAGAATATTCCAAGCAAAAATCATTGTATTGTTCTAAAAATGAAGTTAAGAAATCATTTAAGGATTTAATTTTGAATATTAAGGCGAAGTATATATTTTTAAGCTATAACAATGAAGGACTAATGACTCCTCAAGAAGTGAGAGACATAATGGGATTGCGTGGAAAATACGGATGTTTCAAAAAAGAATATAACAGATTTAAAGCTGACAAGGATAAAAACAGGGATTACTCCGCAAATAAAACTGTGGAATATTTACATTACGTTTGCTGTGAGTAAATTCGTTACATATAAACATTATGGGAGCATATAATTTTACAAAGGAAAGGAAAAAGATATATAAACTTCACGCTGAAGGTAAGTTTTTTCGTGATATTGCAAAGGAATGCAAAATTTCATCAGATTGTCAGGCGAATCGAAGAAAATGTGCCAAAGGAGGAACTAGAAAAAATAAAGGCACTGGCTGCTCATAAAAAGTAACAAAAGCTGTAATTTTGGAATTGTGCGTAATCTATAGTTCTAAGCTTCAAAAGATTGGTGCAATTTTGTTTTGCCTGCTTCCTTTCTAGGCACGCTTCGCAATCGAAGAACTATGATTGCTCGCTAAGAGTTCGCTGTCGCTCTCTGTTGCCTCGAAAGAAAACAGGCAAAACAAAAAATAAATCTTTATTTTTTTTGAACCATAAATTGAGTATGACCCTAATTTTGCTCTATGGTTGTGGAAGCATTCTCTTGTGGGAATGTTTTTTGATGTGCAAAAGCAATCGTGATACAATATAATAATATGACAGAAAAAAAGCAACAATTTGAAAATCCTGAGCGCGGCTTTGATATCCGTGGTTTTTGGGTGCGTCTTTGGGAATTGCTATTTCCAACGCACAAAATGATTAAAAAAGTTTTGTCTTGGATGTTATTGGTGGAAATTATGCGTCTTGGTGGTCCTTACGTGCTCAAATTGATTATAGATTCAATCACTAATTTTTCTTTGGATAAGGTTGGTTATATTATCATTCTGATTGCTTTGATGTTTTTGGTTAATGAAACAGTTTCTGTCTTGCAATATTTTAATGATAAGAGAATTTTTCAAATATTTGCCAATACGGAATCCCATCTTTTTCAACAGGCGCATGAAAAACTTATTTATTTGGGACTTAAATATCACGAAAAAGAAAATTCTGGCAGTAAGGCTAGCAAGGTCCAGCGAGGTATTGATAAAATTGGCGACCTGATTGGTAATCTCTCATGGGACGTTGCACCGACAATTTTGCAAATTATCTTTACAACCGTAGTCTTGTTCTGGGTTGATTGGAGATTTGGTATGGTTGTCATTTTCTTTGTTCCGATTTTTTTGTATTTAACTATACGCGTAAATCGCAAGGTTTTTCCATATAGGAAAAAGCGATATGATTCATATGAAAAAGCTGCAGGAATGATGACTCAATCAATTGTGAATATTAATACCGTGAAGTCATTCACGCAGGAAAAAAGGGAATGTGTTCGCTTCGGAAAATTGCGCGAAGAAATAAAAGGTGCCCTCCTGCTTGAATATGGAGGCATTATGAATCAAAATCTCAAGAGAAATTTGGTGATTGATTTGGGACGATTATTTATTATGCTTTTCGGCGCTTATTTTGTTTGGAAGGGAAGCATCACACTAGGAACGCTGGTTTTTGTATTCACAATTTCAGAAAAGGCTTTAATATCTTTGTATCGTATATCTAGACTATATGACAAGATTATGGAAAGTTCTGAAGCAGTGGAAAGGATCCATCAACTCTTAAAAGAAGAAATTGATATTGAAAATCCAAGCTCAGGACTCTCCCCGAAGAATCTTAAAGGAGTTTTGGAATTTAAAGATATGAGCTTTGCTTATGCGGATAGCAAACTTAGGGCACTGAAAAATATTAATTTAATTATTCCTGAAGGAGCCACGACAGCTTTGATTGGACCATCGGGCGGTGGAAAAACAACTTTGGCTAGGATGATATATCGTCATTATGATCCAACTGGCGGACAAGTTCTTTTGGATGGAAAAGATTTACGAGAATATGATTTGTATGGATTTCGTAAATTTTTTGCGATTGTTCCGCAAGATGTTGAGATATTCAATGCTAGTGTGAGCGAAAATATTGCTTATGCAAAACCCAGTGCTAGTAAACTTGAAATTCAAGCCGCGGCTAAAATTGCTAATGCAGAAGAATTCATCAAGCAATTGAATGATGGTTACGACACGATTGTTGGCGAGCGAGGAATAAAATTATCAGGCGGGCAAAGGCAACGCATTGGAATTGCGCGAGCCATTTTGGCAAATCCGAAAGTGCTCATTTTTGATGAGGCAACCAGTAATCTTGATTCGCAAAGTGAATATCTTATTCAAAATGCAATGGATAAGATTACCAAAAACAGAACAGTTATTATTATTGCGCACAGATTAAGCACGATCAAAAAAGCTGACAAGATTGTGGTGTTGGAAAAAGGAATGGTTGTTGAGACTGGTTCTCACGCCGAACTTTCCAAGACCAACGATGGCCTTTATAAAAAACTTCTTGATCTGCAACAAATGGGGGATGTAGACTAGCTTGAAATGATGCAATATTATTGCCTAGAGACTGTATAATATTTTATAGTGTATCATAATTGATATAATATTATGCAACTCGTTACAGTGGCCATAATTAAAAAGGATGAAAAATTTTTGATTGCCAAGAGAAAAGCTGGCGGTGTTGTTGGTGGCAAATGGGAATTTCCGGGTGGAAAAATGGAACATAATGAATCCCCCCAGGAATGTCTAAAAAGGGAACTTAAGGAGGAGCTTGACATTGATGTTGTTGTTGGCGAATTTTTTGATGAGAATATTCATCATTATAGAACAGGAATTTTGAAGATAATTGCTTATTCGGTTGATTGTTTCAATGGGGAATTTGAATTAAGGGAGCATGATGAAATAAGGTGGATTAGGGCCTGTGAGATGGATAATTTCGACTTTACAGGCAATAATAGATCATTTATTAAGAAACTCTCAAAACAGCCTGAATTAAGCGTTGAAGTAGGCTCACTTGTCTTTAATGCGGCTATGGATTGTGAAAATACCCTTGGGTATTGACCCCGTTAGAAAAATGACAATATGAAATGCTTTTGTAAAATGTTTTAAGCATTAAGACCTTGTGTTGGTGCCAATTTGTTGGGCATTTTTCTAATGGGGTTGACAAATGTTGAGCAAAACGCTATATTAAACAAGTACTAAAAATTAGCTCAAGAGAGGCTAAAAGAGGGTATATCAATACCTTTTAATTTGTTTATAAAGAAAAGGAAATTATGTTAACTATCAGATTTTCACGTGTTGGACGAAAAAATAAAGCTCAATTCAGAGTAGTGCTTCAGCAGCATACAGCAGCCCCTACGGGACGCCATGTGGCTGTCTTGGGTAGTTATGACCCTCATCAGAAAGTGGCTGTTCTAAAGGCTGATAAGATTAAAGAATGGATTGCAAAAGGAGCGCAAGTTTCAGATAGCGCATACAACCTTTTTGTCAAAGAAGGTGTGATTGAAGGGAAGAAGAGAGCTGTTAAAATGGTAAAGGCAGT